>Ga0302324_100002340_pt1 | contig 44056 bp, 25 predicted proteins | sample Palsa_T0_1_FD_201949 | JGI IMG/M metagenome (GOLD analysis project Ga0302324, IMG submission 201949) | Peat permafrost microbial communities from Stordalen Mire near Abisko, Sweden - Palsa_T0_1 | ecosystem: Environmental > Terrestrial > Soil > Palsa > Peat permafrost | place: Sweden: Abisko... | reverse complement strand
CGCAGGACACGGCTCACGTCACCGACAGCGGCACGACCGTGGTGCGCTGGGGCGGCAACGGCGCTTCCACATACAACTGGAAGCTCGGGACCGACAACGCCGACAACGATTACTATTTCGAGGACTACGCGTGGTCAGAAATCGGCGACAGCAGTTCCACGCAGTTCATCGCAGACGTGAAGACCGCCGGCAGCAATCCGCTGATGACCATGGTGATGCTGCCCTGGGTCGCGCAATCTCCGGAAACCTCCCTCACGCAGGGAGGCACGGACAACGATCACTGGAGCTTTTCGGTGACGAAGTACGGGGCACAATGCAGCGTGGACCAATTCAACATTGATGCCGGCGACGGGCTCAAGACCGACTGTGCCACCCAGTTGACCGCCGATCCGAACGACGCTTACTACCCGCTGCTCGATCAGCCCGGCACCAACGATCCCGCTAATAGCGTGTACCGCAATCAGTGGGCGGCGGCGCTCGCTACCGCCTTTGGAAACGCTCCACATTTCTACAATATGGACAATGAGATCGACATCTGGGGCGGCACGCATTTCGACATTCACCCGCTGCAGTCCGGCTACGGCGAATTGCGGGACACCTATCTGCTCGAAGCGGGAAACCTGAAAACCTGGGATCCCGCGGCCATTCGCCTCGGTCCCGTGAGTTGCTGCTGGTATTTCTATTGGAATCTTGGTTCCACGACCGACAACAAATCCACGCACGCAGGCATCGACTTCCTGCCCTGGTGGCTGAACGAGATCGCGTGGGCGGACTCCGTGTCAGGTTCGGGTACGCGGTCGCTTGACGTATTCGACATCCACGCTTATCCGGATGGCCCGGATACGACTAACTTCTCGCAGGCGCAAAAGCAGGCCCTCGCCGCCCGCATCTACCGCGACTGGTGGGATCCAACCTACGAGAGTGAAGCAACCTACATCCAAAACAACGGCTTCAGCATTGAGCCCATCGAGCCGAATCCATTCCGCATTCCGCGCATGCGCGCCCTGGTGAACCAGAGCTATCCGGGAACCAACTTCAGCATCACGGAATGGAGCGCGGCATTCGCCGGCGAGTCCGACTTCTCGACAGCCATCGGCGATGCGGACGCTTACGGCATCCTGGGACGCGAACGCGTCTACCTAAGTACGCGCTGGACAGCTCCCACGCCCGCTAATCCCAACTACCAGGCGCTGAAGCTCTACACCAACTACGACGGGAATCACCATGGCTTCGGCACCACCTCGGTTTCCGACACCAACAACGGCAACCCCAGTCTGTTCAGCAGCTACGCCGCACTCAACTCGGCCGGTACTGTGCTGACGATCATGGTGCTGAACAAAGATCCGGCAAACGCGGCGCAAGTGGCATTCACCACCACCGGCTTCACTCCCACGACGGTCACGACCTATACGGTAGAACCATCGTCGCCGTCGGCGATTGTGGCGTCGTCGTCGCAATCCTGGTCGTCGAGCATGACTTTTGCGCCCTACACTGCCACCCTACTGGTCGTAAACGGGAGCGTGGCCACGCCTCCTGCTTCGGCGTGGGATCTGAATCCCGACACAATCATGGTACCCGCGGGCGGCACCACCACACTACAGCCCAAGATCATCAGCGGCACGGCCAACGTCAGCCTGACATCGGCGGTTTTCGACAGCTTCGCGGGAGCGGCGGCCTGCACGGGAGGGTCGATCACTCTGACGACTTCCACGATCACCCCCGCTCAGCCCGGTGAAATCACAGTTGTTGGCGGCAACACGCCCGGCTTCTGCCACTACACCGTGACTGGAACCGACAGCGGCGCGACGCAGACTGAGGGGGGATGGATCGTGGTGGGCAATCCGGCGGCAACGCTGGCGCAGACCAGCGGCAATGGGCAGACTGGAAACGCGGGCGCTGCGCTGCCGCTGCCTTTGACCGTGACCTTGACTCCTGGCCAGTCCGGCGGTACCAACACGGGGGCCAGCGTACTTTTCACGGCCGGCGCGGGAGCTGTTTCCAATGGGACTACCAGCGGCTCGAAGGTGATCGCAGTTACAAATAGCTCGGGCGTTGCTTCAGTCACGCTGACGCTGCCGGCGACTGCTGGACCTGTGACAGTGACCGCCGAGGGTCCGTACGGCCTCGGCCATCCGGTGGCGCCTTCGTTTACCGAGACTGCGCAATAGGCGTCGAGCGGGTTGCCGAACAACTTGCCGATGAGCACGTTCTCGCAGTCTGCAGAACGTGTTATGCTTCGCGTGCCATTTTGCTAAATCGATTTGGTCAGACATCCGTCGAAGCCGTGACCAGACGACGCCATCACTGACGCCACAACTAAGGAGGGCTGCATGCTTCGGCAGAATCTGCTTGGCTTCGCGCTTCTCGGGTTACTGCTTCCCTGCTGTTTCTCTCAGGACTCTCAGCCGGCCTACCGCAATCCGAAGCTCACCCCTGAAGAGCGTGCCGCCGATCTGGTGAAACGCATGACGCTGGAAGAAAAAGTCGAGCAGCTGGCAGGCGGCCGCCGGCGCGGGCTTTCCGCGGAGAATCCTGAGGCCAAACAACTCTTTGAAAAAATGCGCGACCTATTCCGCCAGGACTCGCAGGTGACTGCGCACGATGCCGCCGACGCGCGCAATGCAGTGCAGCACTACCTGATGGAGAAAACGCGGCTGGGCATTCCGGCGATTTTTCAGGGCGAGGCCTTGCACGGATTCATGGCGTATGGCAGCACCAGCTTTCCGCAAGTGCTGGGCCTGGCCAGCACGTGGGACCCTGATCTGGTGCAGCAGGCCTTCACGGCTGCCGCGGACGAGATGGCATCGGCGGGCGTGAATCAGGCATTCACGCCGGTGCTGGATTTGTCGCGCGACCCGCGCTGGGGAAGAACCGAGGAAACTTACGGCGAAGATCCATATCTGGTCGCGCGCATGGGGGTGGCCGCAATTGATGGACTGCAAGGCACTTCGTGGATGATCGACCGCCACCACGTGATGGCCACCATGAAACACTTCGCGGCGCACGGCCAGCCGGAAAGCGGCACCAATACTGCTCCCACAAATTTCTCGGACAGAGATCTGCGCGAGACCTTTCTGGTTCCCTTCCGCGCCGCTGTGCAGGAGGCGCATGTGGGAAGCGTGATGGCCTCTTACAACGAGATTGACGGCATTCCAAACCACATCAACCGCTGGCTGCTGGAAAAAGTGCTGCGTGAGGAGTGGGGCTTCCGCGGCTATGTGACCTCCGACGGAGAGGGCCTGCAGATGCTGGTCAACACCCACCACGTGGCCGCCGATTTCGCCGAAGCGGCGCGCAAGGCGCTGGCCGCCGGCGTTGACTATGACCTGTCGGATGGCTCGGTTTACGCCACGCTGACCGATCAGGTGCGCGACGGCAAGATTCCCGAAGCTGAGCTGGATCAGGCCGTGCAACGGGTGCTGGCTGCGAAGTTCCGTCTCGGGCTGTTCGAGAATCCTTATGTCGACCCCGACTACGCGCAGACAATCACGAATAGCTCCGAGCATAGAGAACTGGCTCTGAAAGTGGCGCAGAAGGCGATCGTGCTGCTGAAGAATGACAACAACGTTCTGCCGCTGGATCTGAAGAAATTGAAAACCATTGCAGTCATCGGGCCCAATGCCGCCGACGTTCACCTGGGCGGCTACAGCCGCGATCCTGGTTCTGGGAATCAAGTCAGCATTCTCGACGGCATTCGCAAGCGCACGGGAGACGGCGTGAAAGTTCTCTACGCCGAAGGCTGCAAGATCACCACCGGCAAGCAAGGCTGGTCGGCATGGTACGAGAACAAGGTCACGCAGCCCGACCCGAAGACAGAAGTTGAAACTATTCGCACCGCAGCCGCCGTCGCTCGGCAGGCTGACGTGGCGATCGTTGTGGTGGGAGAAAATGAGAGCACCAACCGCGAGGCCTGGTCTGAGCAGCATCTGGGCGATCGCGACTCGCTGGACCTGCTGGGTTCGCAGGAAGAGTTAGTCCGGGCGGTCGTTGAGACTGGCAAGCCGGTGGTCGTGTTACTCATCAACGGACGGCCCTTGTCGATCAACTATGTCAAGGAGCATGTTCCCGCGATTCTGGAAGGCTGGTATCTGGGCGAACAAGGCGGAACGGCTGCCGCTAATGTGTTGTTCGGCGACGCGAATCCCGGCGGCAAGCTGCCCATCAGCTTTCCTCGGTCGGTGGGGCAGTTGCCTGATTTCTACGATCACAAACCTTCGCGCAACCGCAGCTACCTGTTCGACGGCCGCGAGCCGATATTTCCGTTTGGCTACGGCCTGAGCTACACGCAATTTCATTTCGAGAATGTCCGGGTTGAGCCCAAGAGCATTCGCCCTGGCGGGTCGGCGAAGGTCTCGGTCGACGTTACAAATACCGGCAGTCGCGCCGGAGACGAAGTGGCTCAGCTCTATATTCACCAGCGCGTGGCTTCGGTGACGCGTCCGGTAAAGCAGTTGCGCGGATTCAAACGTGTCAGCCTGGAACCCGGCCAGAAGGTCACAGTCGACTTCACGCTGACTCCTGAAGACCTGTCGTTAATCGACGTCAACATGGATCGCGTGGTTGAACCGGGCATGTTCGACCTGATGGTGGGACCCAACTCGGCCGAGACCAGCAGCGTGGCGCTCGAAGTGGTTAACCCGTAGCTATAGTTCTGCGGAGATTCATATTACCCATGAGTCCGACAATTATGAGGCAGACAACGATGAATCAGGCATCTATCAGCGACCGGAAATCGCAGCGGCGTTTCGTTTCTCTCCTGGCCTGGCTTGCAGTTTGCCTATTCTGCACGACTATCGCGCAGGCGCAGTGGACCGCCATGAACCCCGTCAAGAAGTTTCAACAGGAGCCGGACGGCGTTGTCTTCACGATGGGAACTGGCACGTTGAAGGTGCAGGTGTGCTCGGATTCGGTGATCCACGTGTTGTATTCAGCGACCGCTTCGTTTCCCAAGCGCGAGGATCTGGTCGTCATCAAACAGACTTGGCCGGCCGCGAAGTGGACGATGCAATCCACAGACAATGCCGTCACCCTCAGCACTTCCCTGCTGAAGGTGATCGTGACCCGCAAGGATGGGGCCATCACTTATGCCGAGTTGAATGACGGCCCGCTGGTGCAGGAAGCATCCCGTAAGCTGACTCCTGAGAAAGTGAACGGAGAAGACACGTACCGCGCCGAGTCTTTCGTCAACATCTACGGCTCGCATGAAGCACTCTATGGACTGGGCCAGCACCAGGCAGGGGTTTGGAACTATCGCGGAGAGTCAGTCGATATTTCGCAGGACAACAGCAACATCTCCGTACCGCTCATGCTCTCGAGCAAGGGCTACGGCATTTTCTGGAACAACACCTCCCGCAGCCGCTTCAATAACCGGTTCGCCAACTATCTCTATATCAGTTCCGAAGTTGCCGACGTGATTGACTACTATTTTTTGTACGGACCTGACTTCGACAAGATCATTACAAGCTATCGCGACCTCACCGGGCAGGCGCCCATGTTCGGCAAGTGGGCGTACGGCTTCTGGCAGTGCAAGAACCGCTACAAGTCGCAGGATGAAATTCTGGGCGTGGCCCGCAAGTATCGCGATCTGCACATCCCGGTCGACAATATCGTGCAGGATTGGTTCTGGTGGACCCGCAAAGGCGAATTCGTCTTCAACAAGAACTATCCCGACCCCAAGGCGATGGTGGATCAACTGCACGCCGAGAACTTCCACCTGATGATTTCGATCTGGCCGTTCTTCGAACCCGGCTCGCCGAATTATGACTACATGCAAAACAAAGGATGGTTCGTCGACAAGTTCAAATACGCGAAGCCTCCCTACCATGCCAACGCGATGGCCGTGTATGACGCGACCAACCCGGAAGCGCGCAAGTATTATTGGGATGAGGTGAACAAAGGACTGTTCAGCATCGGCGCCGACGCGTGGTGGATGGATACGACCGAACCGGAAACGGAAGGGCAGGAAGATAATATTCTGATTGGTCATCAACTCGCGGCCGGCAGCGGCAACCGCTACGTCAACGCCTACCCGTTGCTCGACGCGCAGGCGGTTTACCAGGGGCAACGCAGCGCTTCCGACAAAAAGCGCGTGTACATCCTGTCACGTTCCGCGTTCGCGGGATCGCAACGCAATGGAGTGACGGCGTGGTCGGGTGACATCAACTCAGACTGGTTCAGCTACCGGCGGCAGATTCCGGCTGGTTTGAATTTTGCGCTCTCGGGCATTCCTTATTGGACGACGGACGTAGGCGGATTTGTGTTTGGAAGTCCCGCTGATCCGGCATTCCGCGAACTGTTCGTCCGCTGGTTTGAGTACGCTACGTTTAATCCGATTCTGCGGGTGCACGGCACGCGCAATCCCGACGAAAACGAGTTGTGGTCGTACGGTCCCGACGCGCAGACGATTCTCGTGAACTTCGACCGCCTGCGCTACCGCATGCTGCCTTACATTTACTCGCTGGCATGGAAGACGACCAGCGAGGGCTATACGCCGATGCGGCCGCTGGCCATGGACTTCCGCACCGATGTTCGCGCCCAGGATACGGGCGACGAATTCATGTACGGCCCGGCATTCCTGGTGAATCCGGTGACGGAACCTGCCGCCACGACCCGGGAAGTCTACTTACCGGGCGCAAAGTGGTACGACTTCTGGACGGGTTCGGCGCTCGAAGGCGGGCAGGCGATCGACGCTGTCGCGCCCCTCGACCGTCTTCCGCTGTACGTCCGCGCGGGCTCGATTCTTCCTCTGGGCCCGGACGAAGAGTGGTCGACGGAAAAAGCTGCCGACCCGATTGAGCTGCGCATTTACCGCGGAGCGAGCGGCGATTTCACCCTCTACGAGGATGAAAACGACAACTACGATTACGAGAAAGGCGTCTACGCGACGATTCCATTGCACTGGGACGACGCGGCCCGCACCTTAACCATCGGCGATCGCAAAGGACAGTTTCCGGGGATGCTGGAAAGCCGCACCTTCCGCGTCGTCTTCGTGAGCGAGACTCACGGCGTGGGTGTGAGCCCTGCGGACGAGGCTGACAAAGTGGTGCCGTACTCGGGAAAGCAGATTACGGTCGCTCCGTAGTTAACGCTAGTTAGCCGCAAATCCGCGGGAGGCTATTTTCCCGGACCTTGTGCCTGCTGTTTGGCGGTGAGCGTGTCCACAATCTGCCGCTCTTTCGCACCGTCTTCGGGGCGGTGAAGACGGTAGTACAACGTCGCCAGTTCGATGTGCGGTTCGAGCCAATCGGGATCGTCTTTCACCAGTTGTTCCAGTTCCTTTGCGGCGGTTTCGTAATCTCCCGACGTGCTCTTCAGCATTGCCGATTCGTAGCGAGCCATGGAATCTGCAGGCTTGAGCCGTAGCGCATGGTCGAGGTAAGCCTTTGCCTCCTCGATGTCGCGGCGCTTGTAAAGAATAGCTCCAAGATAAAGGTTGGCTTCAAAATCGTCAGGGTTGGTTTTGAGCGCTTCGCGAAATGCCGGCTCTGCTTCTTTCACATCGCCTGTCTTGTCTCTGGCTGTCCCGACCAGCGTATAGATCCCCGGAAGGCGCGGGTTCAGCCGCAGCGCTTCTTCCAAATCCTGGCGCGCCTGCTCAAACTCATTCAGGTCCAGCAGCGTTGCGCCGGCAAGAGCGTAGTCTCCGGCGCCGGAGCCGGCCTTGGCAACTCTTTCAATACGAGCGACGCCTTCCCGCCTTCTGCCTTTGGTGTTGATCAGAGCCGATCCCAGCACATACTCGAAATCCATATTCCTAGAGTATTTGCTCTCCAGGGGCCCCAGCAGGGTGAGCGCGGCATCCGGTTTTCCCGTCCGCAGATCACTGTCTCCCAGCAGAATCGCAACCTGCAACGAATCCGGCTGCGCATCGTGCAGAATCTCGAGCTGCTGGCGGGCGTTTTCAAAGTCTCCCTTGGCCCGATAGGCGAGAGCAAGGTTGAGCAGAACCGGATTCTTATCTCCCGAAGACGTCAGAGCGGAAAGGTACATGGCGATCGCGTCGTCGAACTGGCCCACGTGAGCCAGAGCCGCGCCCAGATTCACTTTGGCCTGAGTGTCGGCGGGGCGTAATTCGAGCACCCTGCGGTAATCGTGAATCGCCGCCAGGAAATCACCGTGCTGCTGCGCGTCAATGGCATGCTTGAACAGCTCGTCTGGGTTCGATTCCTGGGCCACGAGAATGGCCGGAAACAGAGCAAGAAACAGTAGTGCCGCCCTCATGAGGAATAGGATAGCTCACCTGACGCTGAGCGGGCGGGGCAAATTCCGCGAGCGACGCTTGTTTTATCGCCGTACAATATTCACAAGATGCATATTCGCCAGATTCGGGGAGGTGCACGGTGACGCGGTCTTTCTCTTCTTTTCCTTCTTTCTCTTCTTTCAGGCATTCCTTCTTTTTGCTGTTCGTTCTCGCCGGGGTACAGGTCGGGCAAGCGGGGGCTCAACACACCACGGCGGGAGCTCCGCCTTCCACCATCACGCGGCCGGATTCGATTCAGGACAGTGGACTCTACGATTATTGGTCCAACATGTCGGCCCAGGGCCGCGCCGGCGGAGTGCTTCTGGGCAAGCTGGCGATGGAGGGGGAACCGCTTCCCTGGCAACCGTTGCTGGTTTCGGTGGACTGCAACGGCTCTACCGTGAACTCGACGCAGACCGACCTGCAGGGAAAGTTTGTAATTAACTTCACGGAAACGCATGGTCCGCAAGGTGTACCGGCCGATGCGCAGCGGCAGCTGGAAACCAAGTATGAGGGCTGCGTGGTACGGGCTGCGGTGACCGGCTTCCATTCCAGCGCCGTAACCCTTACGATCCGAAATCTGCGCGATGATCCCAACCTCCCGGCCATCACGCTTTCACCAGAAGGACGCGGCGGCGGCACCGAACTGAGCACCACCACGCAGGCAGCGCCGCCGGATGCCATGAAAGCCTTCGTAAAGGCCAGGGCCGACTGGCTTGGTCAAAACCCCGACGGTGCAGAAAAAAATCTCAAGAAGGCAGTCGAGTTCTATCCCGCATTCGCTCAGGCCTGGTTGCAACTCGGCGAGCTTCAGGAAGCTTCCGATCCGCAAACTGCGCGAGAATCATTTTCCAAGGCCATGGCTGCCGACCCAAAATTTGTCTTACCCTACGAGCAGCTTGCCGCCATGGCCGCTCAGGAGGGAAAGTGGCAGGAGGCCCTGGACAACACGAGCCGCGCACTGCAACTCGATGCCAGCGGAACGCCGCAAATCTGGTACTGCGACGCATTGGCGAAATTCAAGCTGAACAAGATCGAGGAAGCCAATCTGAGCGCAACCAGGGCTGTGGCGACGGATCCACGCCATATTGTTCTGAGCGCCAACGCCGAGGACCTGCTGGCCATTATCCTGGCGCGGAAGGCGGACTATGCCGGAGCGCTCGCGCATCTGAAGAACTGCCTGACTTACATGCAGCCCGGTCCTAAGATGGATCTGGTGAAACAGCAGATCGCACAGCTGGAACGAAAACCCACGCCTTCAAAGTAGCCGGCCGCGTGGGCTGATCGAGTCATGGGTTGGATTGATCTGGGTTGGATCGATCTGGGTTGGATCAGCGCGCAGGCTCGGTGACGGCCAGCACTTGATCCGCCGCAATGTTTTGCAGCGTCTGGACGATTCCCGACGGCCAGTGAATTTCGACGAGGTCCGCGCGGTTCTCGGCTCCCAGGCCGAAATGAACCGGCCCGTCACTCGACGAGGCATAGCCCACGCTGGTGGTCATGTGGTTGTACTGGGCGCCGCTCCTGGTCACCAGCTTGATGCGAGCGCCGATCCCGTCTCGGTTGCTCTTGGTGCCGCGCAGAGCAATGTCGAGCCAGTGTCCGGACTTCTCACTGCGGTTCATCCAGATTTCGGCATCCTGGCCAAGAGCGGTTACGACTGCATCCACGCGGCCGTCGCCGTCGAAGTCGCCGAAAGCGCAGCCGCGATGGCGGGCGGGCGGAGCCGATTTGAAACCCGCTTCTTCGGTCAGGGCCGCCCATTTTCCACTCGCGCCCAGATTGCGGAAGACGGTGTTCGGTTGATCCACGGGCTGGCCGGGCAGGGTAATCGACTGCACATGGCCGCCGCTCACAAATAGATCCTTCCAGCCATCATTATCGAAGTCATATAATCCGGCGCCAAATCCGGACATCTTAAGGCTGGCGTCACGCATGCCACTTTCACTCGTGACTTCCCGGAAATTCCCTTTGCCCGTGTTCTGGAACAGCGGGAACGTCTGGTTTACCAGGGCAACGAATGCTATGTCGGGATAGCCGTCGTTGTTGAAATCGCGAAAATCCAGGCCCATGCCCGAGATAAAGCTTCCATCTTCTGTGAGCGCGACCCCGGTCTCGAAGGCAACTTCGTCGAACTTGTTTCCCATGTTGTGGAACAGCGAGTTGTAGAGAGCATCGTTGGTGACGAACAAGTCCTGGCGGCCATCGAGATCGTAATCGGCCACGCCCACGCCCATCCCTTTGCCGACATGGCTGCGAATGCCCCACTCTTTTGAAACGTCTCGAAAGGTTCCGTCGCCGTTGTTCAAGAAGAGCTGATTCGGTTGGCCTTTGTAGAACTTGGGATGGCAGTAGTCTCCTGCTCCGTTAAATCCGCACAAAGGCTCAGCGGCGTAGGTCCACTGCATGTAATTGACGACGAAGAGATCGAGCAGGCCGTCGTTGTTCACGTCGACCCAGGCGGCCGTGATCGCCCAATAGGCGCCAAATTCAGGATCGGGATGATTCAGGCTCGCATCCAGCCCCGATTTCACGGTCACGTCGGTGAAGGTGCCGTCCCCATTGTTGTGGTAGAGCGTGCTGTGGTGCAGGCCAGCGACGAACAGGTCAGGATGGCCATCGTTGTCGTAGTCTCCGACCGCAACGCCCATGTCGTAGCCGGAGCCGGCCAGGCCCGCCGCGTCGGTCACGTCGGTGAATTTGCCATTGCCGTCATTGCGGAACAGACGGTTGCGGTACTTGGGCGAATCCTTCTTCAGCGTGGAGATATTGGCGCCATTGGTAAAGAAGATGTCTGGGCGCCCGTCGCCGTTGTAGTCGAACACGGCCACGCCGCCGGGCATGGTTTCCGGCGCATTGCGGGCCGGAGTTTCGTCGTTCTCGAGGCGGAAGGGGATCTTCTTCCATTCGAACGAGATTGGACTGGTGGCGGGCGCAGGGCGCAATAACAACCAGACCGCGGTCGCTGAGAACAGAGCAAAGATTCGACCCGCCCACCCGAGAGAAAGCATGCTTGAATCCTGGATGAAGGAAAACAACGAAAAAAACGGGGTGGCCGAAGCCACCCCGGTTGATTCTAGCTGACCGTGTTTAGAAGTAGTACTTGACGGCGAAGAGCAATTGCCGGCTGCCGGTCTTGAAGGCCGGTTTGCCCGTCAAGCTCGTGTTGGTATTGGTCTGCGAAATGCTCGTGACATTCACAGAGCAGGTCCCGGTGGTCGGGCTCACGGTCGCGTTCAAGAACGCGCACTCGTTGCCCGCACTACCAACGGCGGTCCCCGAGATTTGGTACGGGTTATTCGCCGCGAAGCCGAGGGCTTCGTCGCCGGTGCCCGCCAAGCCGAACTGACCCAACGGATGGTTCAGCCAGTTGGTCGCCGAGACGCGGAACTGCAGCTTCTGCCGTTCGGTGATCTGGAAGTTCTTGAAGAGCGCCAGATCGCTGTCAAAGTAGTTTGGGTTGCGGATGTAAGGCCAGATCAGCGTGCCTTGCGTCCCATAAGCGGGTGCCTGGAAGCAACTGGGGTTGAAGTATGCGCCGCTCGCGTGATTGCGCGGGTCGCACACCACCTGCGGCAGGAGCAGATTGATGGCATTCGTACCAAACCAGGAGGAAGGGCTCACGGATGTGCCAAGTGTCCCGTTCGGCAAGACGAAGCTGTAGTTCGGAAGATCCGGTGCTCCGTTGCTGGGCACCGTAACTCCGGGGAACCCAGCATTCAGGTTTCCACCCGTGGTGGGCTGCAGCGGCGCGCCGCTCTGGAACGTCGTGTAGGTGGACAACTGCCAGCCGTTCACGCTCGACTCCAGAATGCGGTTGCCGTGGACGAACTTCGGCATCTGCCAGACCGCGGACAGATTCAGGATGTTGGTATGGTCGTATTGCAGAGGACCGTAGTTGTTCTTGAGATTGAAGGGATCGACCGCCGTGCCATTGCCGGTTCCGTTGTCGGTTTGGCCGTCGCGGATACCCAGAACCTTGCTGAACGTGTAATTGGTCAGGAAGGTAATCGGGCCGGACTGCTTCTGCCACGAAACCTGCAGCGAGTTGTAGTTCGCATAGCTGCCGTGAGTGATCAAGTCGACGCTGGTATAGTTCTTGAGCGGTCGGAAGTGGTTCGGGCTAAAGCCGTTGCCGTTACCACCCTGTTCTTCGAGGGCGTAAACAGGATTCGTAGCGCACAGAGTCGAGTTATTGGCGTTGTTGCTATTGACGCAACCAGGAGGAGCCGTGGAAACAAATTCATTGGTGCCAAATTGGTGACTCAATACCGGATCGGGCAGGAAGAAGGCTGCCGGAGTCACGTTATTGAGGTTGTCGATGTTGCCGTTTCCGCCGTTGATCAACTCGTTGATGCTCTTGTTGCCAACGTAGGAAACCTCGAACACCGAGCGCCAGGGAAGAGCCTGGGAAATCGTAACGTTCCAATCCATCGTGGACGGGGTGCGGTTATCTCCCTGCTGGAAGGCCGAGATGCTCGCTCCGCCGCCCGTATCGGTAACATACGAGCTTAAGGAGACACTGCTCGGCGGCGTGTAGAAGCCCGGCTGATCGATTTCCTGGAAACCTCCCGTGTCAAGCGTGGGGTTCCACGGTCCGGTGCCCGGGCTTTGCGCACTGAACTGGCCCGCTGCTGCGCTGGTTGGACCACCTACGTCGTTGACCGCGAACTGGTAGCGGAACCAGGCTACGCCAGCGCGCAACACCGTCTTGCCGGTGCCGAAGATGTCATAGGCCAGGCCCACGCGCGGTTCATAGTAGAACAACGGCGACACCATGCCGGAGAGCGGGATGCCGCTGTTCAGGGAGTGGTACAGCAGTCCCGTGTTGTTGGGAGCGGCCGGCGTGTTGTTGTAGGAGGCGGGGTTCCAGACCGCCATGCCGTTCGAAGGCCCGTACCACTGGCCCACGTGATCGAACCGCAAGCCGTAGTTCAGGGTCAGCTGGCGATTCGCCTTAAACGAGTCCTGGGCGTACAGCGACCACTGATGGAACTTAATATACTGGGTTGGGATTATGTTCTGCTGCTGGTAGTTGCCCGCGTTGCCCAGCAGGAAGTCAGCGACGACGTTGCCGCTGCCGTTCGGCCCCCAGCCAATGTTGTAATTGCCCTGGTTCCCTACCTGCAAGGCCGCCGTGGATTGGATGTTCCCGCTGGTGTCCCAGTAGAAACCGGCCTTCAGAGTGTGCAATCCGATGACCTTGGTGAAGTTGTCATAGAGCGAAGGATCCTTCTTAATCGCGCCGAATCCAGGCCCGTTTTGGAAGGCTCCGTCAAACGAGAACTCGTCGATGTTGGGGACTGCTCCGCCCCATGGACCTTCAACGTTAGGAACTTGCGCGGTCGTCGTACCGAACAAACCCGTCGTAGCGAATCCGAGGGTGGACCGGCTCGCCGCACTGGCACTGGAGAGGTTGCTCGGATTGATGTACCGGGCGTAGGTAAACACCAATTCGTTGGTGGTAGTTGGACTGAAGACGTGGGTGTAGTTCGACATGAAGTCCTGCGCGGTCGTTGGCGCCACCACGTTCGAGGGATACGGCAGAGTCCACGGTGGAGTCCACCACACGCCGATGGGATGCTCGTCGTTTTCGATCTGGCGGGTGTAGGAGACCGATATCTTGTCGTTATCGCTGACCGCGTAATCTACCTTACCCGTCAGTTCCCAGCGGTTCTGCGGCGCGCTGGGGGTGTACTGGTAGTTGTTGAAGCCGTTGGAAGCGCTGGGCAAAATGTTCGAGTTCGGATAGTACTTCAGCAGACCATGGTTGCCGTCAGGAGTCCCGCCGGTGAGATTCGGATCGAACTGCGACGGCAGGATGCTCTTGGCATTCGGGCAGGTCCCCGCGCAAGGCGGCAGACCGTAGGGGATGTAGTACGCGTATTGGTAGTTCGGATTGCCTTGCAGGGAGTTCAACAGTGCCGTGTTCTGTCCACCCACGATGCCGGGCTGGCCGTTGACCGTAGTCTCGCTGAAGTCGCCGCTTTTCTGTTCCACGGTCGGCACGTTGTAGTCAATCGGCGCGATCGCAGGATGCTGGTTCATATACTCATAGCCAGCCCAGAAGAACACTTTCTGCTTGCCATGGTTCAGAAACGGAATCGGCCCGCCAATATTGAAGCCCGGATAATAGAAGTGGGCGGGAGGCTCGAGCGAGGAGGCAAACTGGCTGGACAGCGCCGGGAAGCTGGCGATGTCGCTCAGGTATTGATCTTTCGTATATGCATCCCAGGAGTTGAAGATGCTGTTGCGGGCGTAGAAGTAGCCTTCTCCGTGGAACTGGCTGGTGCCGCTCTTGCTGAAGGCCTCGAAGATCACCGGACCCTTGGCGTATTCCGCGCTGTAGTTCGACATCAGCACTTTTACTTCGGAAACCATGTCCTGGTTGATGTTGGCAATCTGCGTTCCAGCGTTGCCCGGATCGACCAGGTTGGCGCCGTCGAGCATGTAGGCCATGGCGCCGTTGGGCTGCGTTCCGTTTGCCGAATACGCGCCGACTGGGCCGTTGTTGGAACCGACCGTGGTGGGGTTGAAACTCGAACCCTGGCTGCCTCCATTATTGAGCGCCATGCCGGGCATCAACTTCAGCAGTTCGCCGGCGTCGCGGCCTACAATCGGAATGTCCTCGACCAGGCCAGTATTCAGGGTGGTGCTGACTTCGGAGTTGTCGGGGATGACAACATCGGCTCCGGCCTTAATTTCGACCGTCTCCGTTACCTTGCCGATTTCGAGCTTGATGCTGGGCAATGTGCGGCTGTCGCCTTCTGAGAACGCGATACCGGTCTGCTGCCAGAGCTTAAAGCCCGGCGCTTCAATGGTGACCGTGTAGGTTCCAGGCGGGACGGCCGTAACCGCGAAGTAGCCGGAGCCGTTCGAGACCGTGGTGCGCACGTCGCCGGACCCTTCGTTCTTCATGGTTACTTTGGCATTCGGCACCACCGCGCCGCCGGAATCGGTGACCGTGGCGCTCAGGGTACCGGTAAGCTGCTGTCCGAAACAGGTCGACGCTAACAGGAAAACAACCAGCAGCAACGCGGCTGCGCTCGTGAATCTCTTGAACGTCGAGAGTTCTAGAGTGGAAATCATTACCCCTCCCCGAATTTGCTTGGAACTTTGCTTACAGCCCCGGCGCTGCGTGGCGCCTTTCAAGTACCGTAAGCGATTACGTAATGCATTCATACTATTGATCAGAACGACGCAAGTTACCGCCTCTGAATGGGCACTGTCAAGAGAAAAATCGATTTTCCAAGGAAAGCGTGCATATTCCGCCCATCGGGGGTAAACTGGCGGCCTTGACCGGGCCGGAATCCTGGGAAAGCCCGCTATCTGGGGACGCAGGGCGGGGTTGTGAGGGGGGCAGCATGCGTGCTCGGATTCTTCTCGTGGTTACTTTGGTTTTCTTCGTTTCCCTTCCCGGGTTGCGCTCTCAAACCAGCCCCACTCCAGCGGTCGAGCAAGACCGCCCGGTGATTCACACCACCACCCGGGAAGTGCTGCTCGATCTGGTGGTGCGCGACAAGCACCATCATGCCGTCACGGATCTGCGGCCGGGGGAAGTGGAAGTCTACGAGGATGGCGTCCGCCAGAGCGTCCGCGTGTTTCGCAACATTCAGGGCAGCGAACAACTGGCGGTAGAACGAAGTGAGGCAGGAACGGCGAAAGCCGCAGCGCCGGCCAGGATTGGGCAGGACCCGCATCCCTTGAATTCCATGCGGCAGGTAAACTTTGTTTCCGTTGTGTTCGCGGAAATTGCTCCTCTGAATCTGGAATTCTCGCGGCGAGCCGTGCAGGAATTTCTTAAGAGCGACAATGTCCCGAACACATTCGTCACGGTTTATAAGCTGGATCGTGTTTTGAGGGTGATTCAGCCCTATACCAGCGATAAAGACGCACTGGCAAAAGCCGTGAATGCGGCCGCGAAAGGATGGGACTCGCGCAGCGGTCTTGGCGTGTCAGCCTCCGTGGCCGACGCCGGAATGGCGGGGATCGAAGCCAACGCCGCCAATGTCCTGTCTTCGCCGACCACCACCGCGACCCAGGCGCAAGCAGTCGAAAATGAGCTATTCACTCCCATCCCTTCTCTGGTCACTGATCCGCTGTTTGCGGCCAACGCCGCCTCCCAGGATGCCTCGTTTGCCCTGGGGAACGCGCTTCTGGTGCAGGCTGATTTAGCCAAGGGACTTCGTTTCGCCAGCAGTTTGTCGAACGGCATGGACTCCATGGATGCGCTGCATGCACTGGTGCGCAGCCAGGAAAAACTGCCGGGCCGCAAGGTTGTGCTTTATTTGGCGGACGGGCTGGCGTTCCCGGTCAACCGGCGCGACGCCGTGGACAACCTGATCAGTTTTGCCAACCGTTCCGGTGTGTCGTTCTATACGCTGGACACTCGCGGCCTCAACGTTGAGGACCCGATGATGGAGGCGATCGCCTTGCAACGCCGCACCGCGGCCGAGAGTTCGGCGCAAATCAACGATCCCCAGAACGGGCATTTTGAAGACGACGACGTCCAGTTGACCGCCGTCGCCAGCGCTCAGCTCGCGATGCGCGAATTGGCCGAGTCGACCGGCGGCTTTGCGGTCACCAACACGAACGAAATCTCCCTGCCCATGCAGCACATCATGGAAGACATACGCACCCACTATGAACTGGCGTATTCGCCCACGTCGACCAACTACGACGGCCACTTCCGCAAAATCGAAGTGAAGGTCAGCCGCCCCAAGGTTACTTTGCAGACTCGGAAAGGCTACTACGCCCTGCCCGACCTGAACGGAGAATCGCTGCAGCCTTTTGAGTTGCTCGCGCTGAACGCGATGAACGCGCAGCCTGCCACTCCGCAGTTTCCCTATCAGGTCTCCGCCATGAAGTTCCGCCCGCAGGACAACGCGGTCGAGTACGAAGTCACGTTTGAGATTCCGCTTTCCGGCATCAAGGCGGTCGCTGACAAGAAGACCGGCGAAGTGCGCGCTCGCGCCGCGCTGGTCGCGTTCATCCACGATTCGAGCGGAGAGATCGTGAAGAAAGTGAGCCGGGAATTAGTCCGCAAGGCTTCCGCCACTGACGCCGCTCAACTGCAGGCCGACCGCATCCTCTACGCCGAACCGGTCCAACTCCAGCCGGGACACTATATGATCGACACCGCGGTGACCGACGAACAGACCGGCAAGACTTCCACCAAACGCGTCTCGGTTTTCGTCGATCCGGGAAAGGATCTTTCTCTAAGTTCTCTCGGGTTGGTGCGCCGTTTCGATCCTTTGACGGGGCCGCGCAATCTCCTCAGCCCGTTTGACCTGGAGAACGGCCACGTCACTCCGACGCTCGCCGATTCCGTGTCGCCGGCAAACCCCGTGAGTCTGTACTTCGTGGTCTATCCCGCAAAGCCCGCAGCCGCTGAACTCCCCAAGGTTACGCTGCAACTCTTGCGCGACGGCAGGGAGATCGCCCGCAAGCCCCTGAATCTCGATCCGCCCGGACCCGATGGTTCCATCCCCATGCTGGTGCAGGTTTCCCCTGGGCCAGGACAGTGCGACGTACTGATCACGGCTAAACAGGGAGCCTCCGTCGCGGAATCGTCGCTGTCCGTAAAGGTCGAGTAACCAGGCCGACTGGCGCTTCGCAAGTATGGGCGGTGGACCAGTTTGAAACTGGCCGTTAGCCAAGGTTGCGAACTGTTGACATTCGGTGCGCCCAACCTGGAGTAGAATTCACTCGGTTGAAAACCCCAGGCCGGCAGCCGGAAAAGCTTTTCGCATGGTTGCATCCATTTTGCTCCGAGTCCGTATCCTTGCGGCGGCTGCCGTGTTCGTGGGCACCGTGGGCGCGCAGACAGGCGCTGCTCCTCCCATACCTGCCAGCGCCGATCCCCAAAGAGCCGACGCGCAGGGTCTGGTTTTTCATCAGAGCGTGCGCCGCGTAATTGTCGACGTCGTCGTCTCGGACGCAAACGGAAAGCCGGTCTCCGGACTTAAAGCCGGTGATTTCTCGATCTCCGAGGACAGCAACCCGCAGGGGATTCGTTCCTTCGACGTCCACGACTTCGATCTGCTTTCTGATTCTCTCCCCAAGCTTCCCACTTCCCTGCCCGCCAATACGTTCATCAACGTTCCTACTGGACCGGAGCGAGGACCGCTGTACGTTCTGCTGCTCGATCTTCTCAACATGAATGTCGCCGATCAGCCGGTGGCGCGCGAGGCGTTGCTGAAGTTTGTAAGACGCAAGCCGCTCGGAACTCGCTTCGCGGTCTTCGTTTTGAGCGATGGCCTTTACCTGGTTCAGGGATTTACCGAGGACCGCAACCGTCTCGCCGACGTGCTGGATCCAAAGCATTCCCACGCGCACCTGCCCAGGGTCTTTCTGTATGCCGAGAAATATCAACCCTATTTTTCGATGCCTCGAGCTCTGATCAAGATCGCGGCATTCCTGGCTGATCTTCCCGGACATAAGAATGTGATCTGGATCTCGGCGTCGTTTCCCACCTCCATGCTGCCCAGTTCCGATCCCCGGGCCGAGGCCTTGACCAGCAGCGACGAAATCAAGGAAGCCACCGACACCATGGCTCGGGGACAGATCGCCGTCTACCCGGTGGACGTGCGGGGCGCAGTGGTGACCCACATAACGTCTCGTCCGATGGGCGGGAAGATGGTCACCAATACTGACAGTCCTCAACTGAATGCTGACTATATGACAGAGGAGGAGATTGCGCAGGCAACCGGAGGCCGCGCCTTCTACAACACCAACGACCTGGCGGCGGCGCTCACCGAAGCCACGGAAACCGGCGGCCGCTACTACACGCTGACCTATTCTCCGAGCAATCAGAATTACAACGGGCGACTGCGTCACATTCACATTGAGACGGCGCAGCGCGGCTGTCATCTGGCCTACCGCCGGTCGTACTACGGTAACCCCAGCTACGGCAATCCCGGTTACGGTCCGCCGAGCCCGGCCGCACCAGAGTCTGCGGGAGCGCTCCGTTTGGCGTCCGGGTCGGAACCAGTTCAGCCGACTCACCTCGCGAGTGCATTGTCGCCCTACCTGCAGCACGGAGCGCCCCTGGGTCACCAACTGCTGTTTCGGGCCCACATCCGCACCGTGGCGCCTCCTGCCATGGCCACGCCAGAGCAAATGGAGAAATTCGCTGCTCCCCAGAGCCGCCAGAACCGGCCGGCCAAGCCCCCGCGTCCCATCCTGCTTCAAACTTACGAAATCGACTATGCGATTGCGGCCCGTTATCCCACGCTGGAAGTGGCCGCCACGGCGTTTGACGCCGACGGGAAGACCGTGAGTGCCGTGGTCCAACGGGCTGCTGAGAACACCCCGGAAATTCTCGCGGCGGCACACGAAGACATCTATCATTTCCTGCAACAATTCGATGTGCCCACGACCGCAGTGTCCGTGCGCCTGGCGGTGCGGGATATGGCCACCGACAACGTTGGCGCCCTCGAGGTCAACCTGCCGCTGGCTCGCGAGGCGCAGACCAGGGATGCGGCCCTGCCTCCTGCCGCTTCGGCTACGGACGCTGCCGATTCGTCCGCGCCGCGTTAGCTCTTGTCCGTTTGCGGACCTCCAGCTTCTGCATGGTACGATGATTATCGAGAGAGCAGAGTTCAGACTAGAGTTCAGGCTAACGAACGCTTACCAGGCAGTCCGGCTAAGGCGGGTGCGGCGAACACGCGGATGGAAATCAATCGTCGGTGGTACCGTTCCTGGCGCAGCAAGCCGCAACTCCGGCTCACGCTATTCGTAATACTGTTTATCACCCTCTTGCCTCGATTGTGCTCTGCCCAGGCCAGCCCCGCCAGTTTCTCTGACCTGGCCGCAAGGGCAGCGGCCGCGCACGACGCCGACGACCTTCCTCGCGCGATCGACCTCTACCAGCAAGCGCTGAAACTCAATTCGCAGTGGCCAGACGGATGGTGGTTCCTCGGATCTCTGCAATACGCCACCGGGTCATACGAGGCGGCTCGCGACGCGCTTTCGCATTATCTTGAACTCTCCCCGAACGCCGCACCGGCCCTGGCCATGCGTGGTCTGTGCGAATTCGAGACCGCCGAATATGGGCCATCGCTGAAGGACATTCAACGGGCCCTGGCGCTGGGCGCGGCAAACCAGCCGCGGAATGAAAAAATTCTTCGCTATCATGAGGCTCTGCTGCTGACCCGCGTGGGAAGATTCGAAGACGCCCTGCGCAGCTACGGCTTTTTCGCAAACGATCCTGACCCCAACCCGGAACTCCTGCTGGCCCTTGGGCTGGCTGGCCTGCGCAACCCGCTCCTTCCGAACCAAGTGAAGACCGACCAGAAAGATATCTACATCAGCGCGGGCGGGGCGGCGTTCAGCTTCATGAAAAGAGACGCTGACGCGGCACACGCGGAGTTTCAGCGCCTCTTCGATCGCGTCCCGCCGGTGCCCAACGCGCACTATCTTTACGGCTACCTGCTCTACGCCACCGATCCCGAGCAGGCGGTGGTTGAATTCAAGAAAGAGCTGGAAGTGAATCCGTCGAATGCCAACGCCGAGGTCATGCTGGCGTGGATTCCTCTGCTGCGGAACGACGGCTCCGAAGCTCTGCCTCATGCCCGCAAGGCCGTCGCCGACGACGCCTCTCTTCCCAGCGCTCAACTGGTTCTCGGCCGGGCACTGTCGGAGAGCGGCGACCCGAAAAGCGGCATCGAATATCTGGAACGGACGATGCAGCTGCAACCCGATAACCTTGAGGTTCACCTCGCGCTGGCCAAGGCATACTCAAAAGTTGGCCGCAAAGAAGATGCCCGGCGCGAACGCCTGCTGTGCCTGGAAATGACGAAGCTGGCAATGACGAAGAATGAAGTCACGAATAACGATGCGATTCCGCCCACACGTCCTTAGCTCGCTGGCGGGCGCTCTGATCTGCATCGCAGCCTTTGCTCCCCGCTCGGCTGCACAGGGCAAGACAGAGGCTGCGTGCGTCTCCTGCCACCGCGCCCGCTCGGAGTCGCAGCCGCGAACTCCCATGGGCCGGGCGCTGGCGCTTCCCGGCGCAAATCCTGTGCTCAAAGACAATCCAAAACTTTCCGTCCGCAAGGGTCCGTACACCTACACCGTCGAAACTCATGCCGACCAAAGCACCTACAGCGTGAGCGATGGCGCGCGCACCATCTCCGTTCCCATTCACTGGAACTTCGGCGAAGGCGCGCAGACCTGGGTTCTCGATTACAACGGACACCGTTACGAGAGCGCGGTGAGCTTCTATCCCTCGATTGCGGGTCTCGATTTCACCACCGGCGACGAAGATCTGAAACCCAAAAACCTCGAAGACGCCATCGGCCGCGAGATCGAACTGCGCGAAACCAAGGTCTGTTTCGGCTGTCACGCCAGCAACGCGGTCACGAATGGCAAGATGACCTACGATACCCTGCGCACAGGAGTGACCTGCGAGCACTGTCATGCCGGCACCATCACCCACCTCATCGACGCTTCCAACGGCGATTTTGGCTCCGCTCCGCCCGATCTTCGCAAGTTGCCGTCGGAAGATATCTCGAATTTCTGCGGCCAGTGTCATCGCTCCTGGGAAACCGTTGTGCGGAACCACTGGCGCGGCCGGTTGACCGTCCGCTTCCAGCCCTACCGCCTGGCCAACAGCAGATGCTTCGACGGTGCCGATCCGCGCATTAGCTGTATCGCCTGCCACGACCCTCACCAGGATGTCGTCCGCCAGGATTCTTCCTACGACCCGCAGTGCCTGGCGTGTCACTCGCCTGCGTCTTCGTCTCCCGCCGCGGCCTCCCCGGCTTCCTCAGCCTCGGCAGCGGCGACGCCTCAGACCCACGCCAAAATCTGCCCCACCGCCAAAGCGGACTGCGTGAGCTGCCATATGCCCAAGGTGAAGCTCCCCAACGGACTCATGACCTTCACCGACCACCAGATTCGCGTGGTCAAGCCCGGCGAACCGTTTCCGAACTGAAGCGGAAGATACGACTCCTCCCCATAAATCCTGCATTGCGCGCGCCGAACGGATGTAGAATGGCCGTGGTTTTGTGTCGATTAATATTGCACTCCCCCAGCATTGAGGCAGGCTTTCATGAAGAACAACCGGGTCATCGCGCTCCTCGTCGGCTTTATCGTCCTGATCATCATCCTGATCCCCGCAGGTTACGCTCAAACTTCACCAGCGCCACAGGCTTCCCAAGCGACAATTGTGACGAATGCCGACGAGGTCACCGTGGATCTGGTGGTTCGCGACAAGCACAATGAGCCGGTGGCTGATCTCAAACCCGGAGATGTTTCGATTACCGACGGCGGAACCGCGGTCAAGCTCTCCGACCTCCGGCTGGTGACGGCAGAATCGGGCGCGGAGCATTTGATCACCCTGGTCTTCGATCGCCTCGAACCTTCAGCGGCGAAAAATGCGCACGACATTGCCGCGAAGATTCTCAAAATCGTCCCCCCGGACAAATTTTCCATCTCGGTCTTCAATGTAGGCGGACGCCTCCGGCTGTTTCAGGGGTTCACCTCGGATCGGGCCGCGTTGGGCAAGGCGATCAACGCTGCCAGCGGCCAGGAAGATGAAACCGACAAGGCCAGCAAAGAGGATGCCGCCGCCCTCCCGGAGAAGAACCTGGTTGCCGCGGTGCAGACAGGAACGGATTCTTCCGGAACGCGCCTCAGCGCGCGGGAGCGCAACCTCGACCGGGCTCTGCTCGCCGCCCTCGAAGAGTCGCAGAAGATTGTGCAGGACCAGCACTGCCTGCCCTCAATGGCGGGGTTGCTTGCCCTGGCCCGTACCGGGCACAAGCTGACGGGCCGTAAGATCGTGATCTTTTTCGCGCAGGAACGGCATCTTGATTCCGACGCCAAAGACATGCTCATCAACATTGCCGGAGCGGCCAATCGGTCTGGGGTAAGCTTTTACACCGTGGCCACCAACCCGGTGGACGAGCAAGAGGGGCAGCAACTGCTCGCCACCATGGCCATCGGCGGAGTAGGAGCCGCAAACCGCATGAGTTCCGCGCCCGCCACCAGTGGAACCGGAACCGCGCTCTCGCCGGTTGGCGCGCCGCCCCCGGGTTCGGTCGCTGCCGGTGCCGATACTCTCGACCAGATTGAATACGAGGGCCTGTCTGGGTACAAAAATCCTATGGCCGAACTGGCTGCGAAGACGGGTGGCGCATATATTGTCGCCTCCGACCGGCTAAAGAAGCCGCTCCAGCAGATGGTCGAAGACATGAACTCGTACTACGAGGTGTCGTATGTTCCGCCCATCCAGCAATATGACGGGAAGTTTCGGCCGGTTTCCGTGAAACCGCTGCGTAAGGGCCTGAAGATACACTCCCGGGCAGGCTATTTTGCGCTGCCTCCGGATAACGACTCCGGCATCCGGCCCTTTGAAGCGCCGCTGCTCAAGCTGCTGAGCGGAACTCCGTTACCCACCGATTTGAAGTTCCACTCCGCCATCCTGCGTCTAGGCGAATTGCCCAGCGGCAACGAAAATACCCTCGTCGTTGAAGTTCCGATCTCCGAACTGGAAACGCGGGACGATCTGAACTCCAACCTCTATTCTCTCCACGCATCCATCGTCGCTCAAATCAAGAACAAGTCCGGACAGGTGATCGAGCATTTCAGCGAAGACGTTCCACGACATGGTTCGCTGGATTCCAAGGGCACCGCGGAGTCCGAACTCATCACCATGCAGCGGCACTTCGCCGCCGACCCGGGACAATACGTCCTGGAGGCCGCGATTCTGGACCGCAACAACCAAAAAGCCGGTGCACAGCGTCTGGAATTCGACATCCCCAACGAGACCTCCGGTCCATCGCTCAGCGACGTCACCCTGGTCCAGCGTGTCGTTCCCCTCCCCGACGAGGTGGATGCCACGGAACCACTCCGTTATGGAAAAGGCAAAGTGATCCCCAGCATTTCGGGCCGCATCCCTCACGGCGCCAACGAAATCTCCTTCTTCTTCGTGGTTCATCCCGATTCCACCTCGGCGGAACAACCGACATTGGAAATGCAAGTCCTGAAGAACAATGAGGCCATCGCGCAGGTGCCCCTGCATCTATTGAAAGCGAGCGGGCACGGCTCCATTCCATACCTGGCATCGATCCGATCCTCTTCTCTGTCGCCCGGCGATTACGAGGTGGTGGAGAAACTAACCCAAGGCGAAAACACCAGGGAAAAAAGCCTGACGTTCAGAATCGAAGGGCCCGAACTGGCGTCCGCGGCCACACCGGCGAGCGCAGCGGGAGACACCAAGCCTCAGAATGACAGCTTCGAAATCGCCGCCGTTTCCGGGCCTCGGACGCCGGACGCCGACGGACACAAGAGCAGCCGTCTGGTCATCACTACGCTGCCCGCCGGCGCCGTTCCTCCTCCGTCTGCGGACGAGTTAGATGCGATCGTCGCCGGCGCCAGAAAGCGCGCGCTCGACTACAGCAAGTCCCTGCCTAACTTTATTTGCGCCGAACTCACCAACCGCTCCGTCGACGCAGCCGGCAACGGCAACTGGAAACACCGTGACTCGATCGCGGAAGTTCTTACCTATCATGACAACCAGGAGTCGCGGACCACGCTCGAAGTCGACGGCCGGCGCAGCAGCCTCAAACGCACCGATATGAATTACACCTGGCCTATGTCCGTGGGAGAATTCGGCGCTTTGCTCAATCTGGTTTTTGCGCCCACTTCAAAAACTCAGTTCGAATGGAAGGAAGCGGGAACGCTCGGCGACGGAACGGGAACTCTGCAAGTGCTGAGTTACCGCGTGGCTCGCGAGAACGCCACGCTCAACCTGAACGAGGGCAACAATTCGATCGGCGTCGGCTTTCACGGTCTGGTTTACATCGACGGCGCGACCAGCGGAGTGCGGCGCATCACCCTTGAAGCTGACGGCCTGCCGCGCGATTTTTCCATGCATGCCGCCGCCATGACGGTGGACTATGACTTTGTCGCTATCTCAGGGCGCGACTACCTGCTGCCCGTGCATTCGACGGTCACTCTGCAGAGACACCGCAGGCAGATCGAGATGAATGAAATCGCTTTCCGGAATTACCGGCGCTTCGCTTCCCGCGCGAAAATCAAAATGATTCAGTAAGCATGTTCTGGTAAGCATGTTTTAGTAAACGTGTTCAGTGAGCGCTTTCACCGCTATAAATGGCGATCGTGTGGGTGCGCACCATCGGCACCACCTTCTTCCCATTTGTATTTGAAAAGAGCACGCGGGATTCTTTCAGCGGCATGTGGCAATCAATGCAGTTGCGTGTGATCTGCTCGCCCATGCTGGCAAACTTTCCGCATTGCTGCGGCTCATGGCAGCTCAGGCAGTGCGGCGAAAATGCGGCCGCGTCGGTTTGCGGCTGGTGAACATCGTGGCAGGTCAAGCAGGTCAGCGTTTTGCTCGATTGGAAACATTTGCTTCTCCTCAACAACTGCACCTGGCTGCCATGAACATCCACGGCCTCTTCCGGCCCGTAGTACGGGATGTCGATGAAGTCATCCAGCGTATCTCCGGGCAGGAACGACAAAGTGGTCCGGATCGGCGTTCCGTTGCCGGAGTGGCATAACCCGCACACGTCGGTCTGCCGGTCCCGCGGCAGTTTCGCCGGGTTCACGATCGCTTCCGACGTTCCCGCCGGCAGCACCGACTGCAAGCGATGGCGGGCAACATGCTCGCGTCCCGGCCCGTGACACTTTTCGCAAAAAATGCCCAGCACCAGGCTGTTCTTGCCATAGCGATTCACCGGTGGCGGAAGCCAGTCGAAATAACTGGCATGACATTCGAGACAGCGAGGGATGATCGCCTTGTCGAAATGCGGCGACCCGTCCGGATAACTCGGACTGTTCACCCAACTGTCGGTCGCAGTCCAGTAGGTCACGGGCAACTGAAAAAGCTGATCGCCTTTCCAGAAGAGATAGCTCTGCCCCTTGCGTCCTATGCCGGCCACAATGTCGATGCGTTCGGTGCGCTCAATTTTCTTGGTCGCCGAAAGCGCTTCTTCCGCCGTCTGAAAGTATCCCTGCTCGTTGACCGTCATCCGGAACGTCAGATACGGATTGGAAGTCGTCATCACATTCGAATCAGGAGCGAAGCTTCCTTTCATGGTGCGCGCGCTGGGCCAACTGGTTGCCAGGTGGTGCGCCGTCTGCAGATAGGAACTGGATTTCTCCGCGTGGCAGGCGCGGCAAGCCTCGTCCCCAACATACTCACGGCGTGCCGGCGGCTTCTTCTCTTTCTCTGCGGACGACGCGGGCCCAGCGGGAGTCTTAGCGGGCGCGGTCTTCGGTGACTGCGCCTCGCAAAAAAGCGTCAGCGCCAACAGCAGAACCGAAACCAACAGCGCAGCCGGCAGCCCGGCAACACCGACTTTCACAATCCGAGTTTTCGCAACCAACCTCACGGAGTCTCCACTCTATCGCAACTTTTTTCCATCGCGCATCCTTTCGCGATCTTCGGCAGTGGTGCGGTTTGAATTCTGGCAAGCAAAACCGCCCCCTGTGTCATCCCGAGCGGAGCCGTTCTTCAGGCGAAGCGAGGGATCTCCCGCTTACCGTCACTCGCGTCAGAGCCAAACTTCATTCGAATGGCCTTCCTTCGTGCCCTTCGTGTCCTTAGTGGTTAAAGATCTCCATCACCCGCGCCTTGAGATGCTTCGAGCCGCTCGAATATACTGAAGTTCGCGCTGGCCGCGGATTTCTGCTGTCCGCACGCTTCCGCCGATTGCATGGCAACCCACCCGACGCTCGCGCAAGCGGGGCTTGTACTCACAGCCTTCCTGGCTTTAACTCCCGGCATTCTGGCCTGCACCGGCCCGCAGGCGCTCGAGGCCAAGCTTAAGGCCCAGCCCGACGCCGACACCTACACTCAACTCGGAGAATGGTTCGGCGACCATAATCAACCCGACTGTGCTCTCGAATCGTTTCAGAACGGCCTCAAGCTCGAACCAGGTTCTGCCCAGCTTTACTACCTGGTGGGAGTCACTCTGTATTCGTCCGGACATCCCGAAGAAGCGCTCAAACCGCTGGGCCAATCCATCTTTCTCCTGCCGGAAGTCCTTCAGCCGCACTTGCTCATCGCCTCCGTTCTCGACCAGCTCCAGCGTCATCAGGAAGCCATCGTCGAATGGCAAGCCGCGCTGCGCATCGATCACCTTTCCACCAAAGCGCTCGATGGTCTAGCCAAGTCGCTCATGGCCTTGGGAGACTACAACTCTGCCATTGAAGGACTGCGCGACGCTCCGCACAACGAAACCCTCACGCTGGATCTGGCCCTGGCTTACGGCCTGGCCAATCAACTGGATAAAGCTTCGGAAGTCCTCACGCAGTATCTCAAGCAGCATCCCTTGTCTATGCCCGCAACTGCGGCCATGGTGACCGTGCTCGTCCGGCAGGTCCACTACCAGGAGGCCGTCCACGTAGCCGAAAAGGCAACCCGTCTTCATCCTGGAAATCTGGAAGCGCAGCGGCTTTATCTGCGCGTTCTTGTGCTCAACGGCGATTCTGCTCCCGCCCGGCCGCTCGCCCGCAGATTGCTGGCCGCCCATCCTCATGATTTCGATTTCCTCTATCTGAGCGGCATTCTCGAAAATCAGGCCGGCCAATTCGCCCCCGCTGCCGGCCATTTGCAGCAGGCGGTCGCGATTAATCCTAACTACTACAATGCGCGCTTCAACCTGGGCGTCGCTCTGCTCGCCCTCAAGAAATTTCCCGAAGCCCGCGAGCAGCTCGCCAAGGCGCTGGAACTGGGCGGAACGGAACCGGAAATTCACTTCAAGTATGCGACTGCCCTGCGCGAACTGGGTGAGACCGAACTGGCAAAACAGCAGCTCGATCTTTATCAGAAACAATTACAGGCAAACCAGCGCCAGGCCCTCGCCGCCAGCAAGACCGCGCAGGGCGACAAGGAACTCTCGACCGGCGATCCGCAGAAAGCGGTTGCCGACTATCGCGAAGCTGTCGACGCCAAACCGGAAGACGCCCAGATCACCTATAAACTGGCGCTCGCCCTGGACCGCACAGGGGACACCGCGGCCGAACGCACCGCGTTAGAGCAAGCCATCAAGCTTGATCCTGGCTTTGCTCTCGCGCAAAACCAGCTTGGCTATCTGGCGTCGCGCAGCGGCGATTCCGCTACCGCCGAGGAGCACTTCCGCCTGGCTGTACATGCTGCTCCCGGCTACACCCAGGCCTGGATCAGCCTGGCGGCCACCCTCGCCATGGAGTCCCGCCTTACCGAAGCGCAAGAAGCTCTGGCCAGCGCCCTCAAACTCGAACCGGCCAACCCCGAAGCGCTGCAACTCCGCAAAGACCTGAACGCCGCGCAAGAGCAGCGCTGATCCCATTGAATCGTCCCGTAAAAGCGTCGTCCCGTAAACTAGAAGAGAACGCCAAGGACCAAGTCGTAATGCCACATTCGAAACCCGGTGACTGGACACGCCGCCGCTTGCTGCAAGCAGTGCCTGTAATGCTGGCTCCGGCGCTGCTTCCCGCCGAGCTTCTTGCGGGCGTTACCCAAACCAAGGCCGCCGCGCCGAAGCCCGCTCCGTTCTCCCGTTTCGTCGACGTCACCGCGAACGCCGGCTTCACGCAGACCATGTTCTACGGCGATTCCAACCACAACACTTACATCGTCGAAGTCAACGGCGCGGGCTGCGCTTTCTTCGACTACGACAATGATGGCTGGATGGACGCCTTCATCCTCGGCGGCCGCCGTCTGGAAGGCATTCCACCCGGAGCCAGCAACCGCCTTTATCACAACAATCGCGACGGCACCTTCACCGACGTCACTGAAAAAGCCGGATTGATCGACGCCGGCTGGGCCTGCGGCGTGTGCGTCGGCGACTACAACAACGACGGCTTCGAGGATCTCTATCTCACCTACTACGGCGAGAATAAGCTCTATCGCAATAACGGCGACGGAACCTTCACCGACGTCACTGAGAAGGCCGGATTGCATGATCCCCGCACTCGTTTTGGTTCGGGCTGCACTTTCGTGGACTACAACCGTGACGGCTTGCTCGACTTGTTCGTCTCCAATTATGTCGAGATCGATCTCGCCACCGCTCCCAAGCCCTCGATGCAAGTGCCTAACTGCAACTTTGAAGGCGTCGCCACCAATTGCGGTCCCGGCGGCCTCGCCATGCCCTACCACTCGCTCTACCGCAACAACGGCGACGGAACCTTTACCGACGTATCAAAAGAATCCGGCGTCGCCGCCCTGCGCGGCTCCTACGGATTTACCGCCGTTGCGTTAGACGTCGACGAGGACGGCTGGCAAGACATCTTCGTTGCTTGCGATGCCACGCCCAGCATGCTTCTGATGAACAACCACGACGGCACGTTCCGCGAGGAAGCCCTTTTGCGCGGAGTCGCGCTCGGCAGTGGCGGCGAACCGCTGGGCGGTATGGGTATCGGCGTCGGCGACTTTGATCTCGACGGCCACCTCGACCTGCTCAAGACCCACTTCGTCAACCAGGCAACCGGCCTTTACCACAACAACGGCAAAGGGGAATTTGACGACTTCACCTTTCGCGCCGGTCTCGGCGGCGAACGCCGCTTCAGCAGTTGGGGCACAGGATTGGTCGATCTCGACAATGACGGCTATCCCGACATCTTCATCGTCGCCGGAACCGTCGCGCCCGAACTGGAGAAGGTCTACAACAAGTATCCCGCAAGGAATCCACGTCTTGTTTTCCGCAACCAGGGCAACGGAACTTTCGTGGAACTGGGCGATGAGACCGGTCCCGCAATCGCCTCGCGCCACGTCAGCCGCGGATGTGCCTTCGGCGACTTCGACAATGACGGCGACCTGGACATTCTCATCATGAATCGCAACGAGCCGCCCACCCTGCTGCGCAACGACGCTCCCACCGGCAATCATTGGATCAAGCTGCGGCTGGAAGGAACCAAGAGCAATCGCAGCGCCATCGGCGCTCGCGTGCTGGTGCGCTACGGCGGGAAAGTGCAGGCGCAATGCCTGACCAGCCAGTCCAGCTTTCTCTCCTCCAACGACCCGCGTCTGCACTTCGGCCTGGGCGCGGCAACCAAGGCGAGCGTCGAGATTCACTGGCCGGCGGGTACAGCCGAGACTTACGCTGACCTTCCCGCCGGTCAACTGGTCACCATTCGCGAGGGCCAGGGCATTGTGAAGAGCCGGCCATTTCGCTAGGTTTCTCTTCCTGGACCAAAGCGCTCATGATGCCTGAACTTCCCTGGGACCGTGCCAAACGGGCATAACCGTTAACGAACGCCGAGCAGAATGTCGATGGTTAGCTGATCGAGCATTTCGTAGGGCAGCCGTTTCGTCAGGATCGCGTCTTTGTCGAAAACATGAGCCAGCAAAGCCGCCGATCCCCTAACGGAGTAACGGCCGGTTTTCGGAGTTCCTGGGGACGCGGCCGAGATTTCTTTTAGAATCGCCTGAATCTCACTGTCAACGTTCCAGCGCGCGGCCTTATCCTTAAGAATTAAGTAGGTCCGCATACAGCCCCGGGCAAAATCCTTGACCCCATCGTAATCTTCCGTGCGGTATGCATGCGCGTCGAAATGCCGCGGACCGTTGTAGCCGACGTCTTCCAGAAACTTCACCAGCCAGAATGCGGATTTAGGGTTATTCGAGCCGAAGCGCAGATCCTGGTCGTAGCGTCCGGGCGCTTGATCGTTCAAATCGATGTGAAACAGCTTGCCCGCTTCCCATGCCTGCGCGACGCCGTGCATGAAGTTGAGTCCCGCCATCTGTTCATGCGCGACTTCAGGATTAACCCCAACCATCTCGGGATGGTCGAGCGTGGGAATGAATCCCAGGTAGTGGCCGGTGGTGGCCATGTAGATATCGCCTCGGGGTTCATTGGGCTTGGCTTCCAGAGCGAAGCGGTATTTATATCCCTGAGCTATGTTGTACTCGCAAAGATAATTGACGGCTTCTCGCAGGCGTTTGACGGCTTCATCCGCGCGGCGGCAGGCATCGGTCTCAACGCCTTCGCGCCCACCCCACAGGACGAAGATTTTCGCACCCAACTCCGCGCCCAGGTCCATGGCGCGCAGAGTCTTCTGCAGTGCATAGGCCCGCACTTCCGGATCATTGGCAGTGAACGCACCGTCGCGAAAGACGGGATGAAAAAACAGTGACACAGTCGCCATGGGCACGACAATTCCGCTTTGTCGGCAGGCTTTGCGGAACTCTCGAACGATGCGGTCGCGTTCGGAAGTCGAGGCATCGATTGGAACCAGGTCGTTGTCATGCAGATTTACGCCCCAGGCTCCGATTTCCCCCAGGACGGAAGCAATCTCGGTGGGAGGCATGGTGCGCCGCACGGCATCGCCAAACGGATCGCGGCCGCGGTTCCCCAACGTCCATAGTCCGAACGAGAACTTATGCTCCGGCTTGGGCTCGTAGATTCCGGTTGCCTTGCTCATGATTCCCCTTTCGTTCTCGCAGTCAGGTTAGTGGGTTTCCGCTGGAGTCAAAGCCGGTGGAGCAGAAGCGATCTTCCCCACCAGGCTGTCTTCTGTCTGATTATGCAATTCCTGCACTTTGTGGAGTTCCCGCTCCGCATCGGCCGGCTTGCCCAGTGCCCGATAAAGGCGCGCCAGTTGATAATGAGCGTCAGGCAGCGAAGGATCGAGCTCCACGGCCCGGAGAAGAGCCTCCTGGGCATCTTTATAATCTTTTTTCTGCGTGTAGATCGCACCCAGATCGGCATATACGATGCGCAGATTATTTTGGGCGGCCATCGATCGCTTGAAGAAAGAAATGGCGGCGTCGGGATGGTTGTTCTTCCACTCCATATCTCCGAGATACGCCAGCGACTGGGCGTGGTTCGGGTCGAGAGCTAACTCGTTTTCGAATTCTAGCCGGGCTTCGTCGTACTGCTGCGATTTCCAGCGCAGATAGCCAAGGCCGAAATGCACGTTCGGTTCGCTGGGCGAAATCTTCGCTGCCGCTTCGAATTCGGCGATGGCCTCCGCGCTTCTGCCCAAACCGTCGAGCGCTTCGCCGAACAGCACGTGTGCCGCCGCCGAGTCCGGGCTCTGCTGCAACAGTTGGCGAAACTCTTCGAGCGCACAGGCATAGTTCTTCGCCCACAGGCAACTCTGCGCCAGCAGGCGATGCAGTTCCATATTGTCGGGATCAGCCTTGGCCGAAGGCTCGAGAAGTTCTACCGCGTCGGCAAATCTCTGCGATCCGTAATAGCTCAGCCCGAGCAGGGTGCGCGCCTGGTTATTCGACGGATCAGACTCCAATGCGACCTGCAGGGCGGTCGCGGCGGCCTGAAAATGCCCCTGCTTGAACTCAGCCAGACCGAGGTTCAGTTGCACGCCAGGAAGCTTAGCATCGAGCGCCAGAGCGCTTCTGTAGGCCGACGCCGCCTCCGGATACTTCTGCAGCTTGGAAAGTACTACGCCCAGGCTGGCGAAGGCCGCCGCGTCGTTTGGATCGTGCGTGGTCACTGCCCTCCAGGCTTGGGCAGCCTCTGGCAGTTTTCCCTGCTGTTCAAGGGCCATCGCATCGGCGGGGGTCGGTGCCTGCGCGACCGCAAAGCTGGAGAACACAAGCACCGCGAGCAGCACGTAGAGAACGCTTTCTGTCTTGCGGTTCTTCATGCCAATACTCAGCTCTAGCAATTTTACTGCTTGTCAGCTCGAACGCAGCCTGGGAGGGGGTCTATGCATTTCCGTCAAACGCGGCGCTGTTACCGCCGGACAAAGAAGTGACGAAGTGGAAGCGGTCGAGGAGTTCACAAAGTTACGCCCCGCTCGCCTCGTACTGAGCGCGAGCGGGGCATGAGGTTGGACGGCCGAAGTGGATCTAGTACATAAACTTCAGACCGAGTTGGAACTGCCGGCCGTCGAAGGCAGAAGTGACCTGGCCAAAGTTGCCGGAGCCCACGTTGAGTCCAATCCCGCCGTTATTGTCGTCGCCGTGGAACTGGGTATGATTCCAGGCGTTGAAGGCATCTGCCCGGAACTCCATTTTGAACCTCTCCGTGAAGGCGAAGTTCTTTTTTAGCGACAGGTCAAAGTTGTCGCGGCCAGGGCCGCGGATGGCGTCGAATGGAACGTTGCCGTAGCAGTCTGGACCGGTCAGGCACGCCGGCGCCGAGAATACCGACGTGTTGAACCACGAGGCAACGGTTTTCGGGTAGGAGACCGACCCGGTTAGATTTGGCCGCACTCCCGTGTTGCCGATAATGCTGGCAGCCGTTGTTCCACTCACGCCGAGGTTGAGCGGTGCTCCCGACTCTTCGGTGATAATCGCAGACAATTGCCATCCACCCACCGTGGACCTTACCAGATGGCTGGCGTTGTCACGGAAAAGCGGAATGTCGTAGACGAAGTTGGTGAAGAAGACATTCCGGCGGTCGAATTCCGACGGGCCATAGTCATACTTCCATCCCTGGTAAGGATTGGTAGCGTTGTTGAGGTCGCCACCGCTTCCCACCGCGGTCGTCGAATCCTCGGCCTTGGCGAGGGTGTAGGCGACTTGCAGGTGAAGGTCACGATGCACGGTCCCAGTCAGCGAAGTCTGAAGGGAATTGTATTTTGCATTTCCTTCGTCGTACGCCAGGCGGATGCCGCCGAAGCCGAGATAGGTGACGTCTTCGTTGTTGAGGGCGCCTGCTGCCACCATGCCCGGCAAATCCGCCAGAGGCGGGAGGTTGATCGCCTGATAGAAGTTCTCGTGCCGGCCCTGGCTGCCCACGTAGGAGATGTTTAATACGGCATGCGCTCCCACGGCCTGCTCGACACCCAGACTGTATTGTGTGCTTGTCGGCGGCTTGTAATTGTCCGCGATTCCGGTGACGCCAAGCGGAAGCACGGGCAAGTTCGCTGCGGTGATGACATTCCCGGTCGAAAGCTTGAGGCCGGGATTGTCGAGCGAAACGCCATTGAGCGTGGGATTCGGATCGCCCGGCGGGTTTACCGCGCCGTTATACATGTCGTTGCCCTGAATGCGCTCGTACATGATTCCGAAGCCGCCGCGGATTACGGTCTTGGCCTGACCCGTTAAGTCGTAGGCAAAGCCAATGCGCGGGCCCCAATTGTTCCACGCGGGATTGACCAGACCCTTGGGAATGCCATTCTCGCCGCCAATCCCGATGCCGTTGAGATAGAACTGGTATCCACCCAACTGCGGATTGGTGCTGGTAACCAGACCGGGACTGTTCCCACCCGCGCACAATGGAACGGAGTTTCCACTACAGATATTCCCGTTCGCGTCGAAGGTGGCCGCGTTTGCCGGGTTATACAGGTTGGGATAGAAGTTCGAAGACAGGTGGTTTGCTTCGTAGGTGTGCGGAATGCCATCCCACCGCAGACCCAAATTCAAAGTGAGCCGGCTGCTTACGCGCCAGTTGTCCTGGACGTAGGCGGCGGGTGAGATGTTATTCCATTGACCTGAGATCTTGTTGCCGTCCTCCGAATACGACTGGGCGTACCCGAGAAGGTAGTCAGCGTAGTCATAGCCTGTGTAAAGACCGTTGAACCCGAAGTTGCCTTCGGTATTGGCAAAAGCGTCCTGAACTTTCTTGTAAAGTGCCCAACTAAAGCCAAACTTCAGTTGGTGTGCTCCCCTGGTCCAGGAAAGATCGTCGCGCAGTTGGTAATCGTCCGCCTTGTTGTTCCACGGCGTCCAATTGGCGGTGTAGTCGCTGCCGGTCACGCCGCTCAAGTTGATCGACGGAATACGGGTATCGACGTTGGGGCCCGTAAATAACCGGTTAAAAGTAAACCCGGTGGGAGCGGTGACCAGGTTGTCGGGGATAATGTGGATCCGGTTGCCGTTGTAGTTGAAGGCCATCTCGTTGAGCAGCGTCGGGCTGATCACATGGGTCGCGTGAATAACGGCGCTGTACGAGGGGTTTCCAAACACGTCAGCAATCGAGGGCACGTTATCGCCGCTCCACTGCGTAGTCCCATAGGTTTGGGAGATCTGCTCGGAAATCCAGTGCCCGAAGATCGAGAATTTGGGGCTGAACGTGTGATCGACGCGGCCAATTTCCTCGCGCAAGGTTGTGGGGGAATTGTTGCCGCCCTGGAAAAATGCGCCGTTGGTTGGCGCCGGGAAAATGCCGCCGTAGGGGCCACCGGCAGTCAGAAGAGCGGTTGCGTTGGGGCTAATCATGCAGGTAGGAATGGTGTTGTTAGGGAAGGGCTGGCCCGGGACGACACCAACCGGGGCGACACCTCCGCAATTCGCGAACTGAATGGAAGTCGGCACGATGGCGCCTGTGTTGCACACCACCCCGTCGCACGGGTCCGAGGCAATACTGGGCTTGCCGTTGTAAGTCGTCGGCAGCACCGCGCCGTTCGCACCAGGATACGAACTGGCCAGCGGAACGTTCTGGTTCAGAAGCCCGCCGTCAATCTCCTTGCGCCATTCCATGTTGAAGAAGAAGAAGGTTGGATGGTTGTTCATCCCGGGAATTTTTCCGCCGAGGTTAAAGCCGTAAATGTTGTAGCGTAATTCGGCAACTGGATTGGGAGCCGGGTTGAAATAGTTGCGGGCATCGAGATCGTCGTTGCGGAAGAGCTCCCAAGCCTGCGCGTGGAAGTCCCTGGTTCCCGACTTAATCACGGACGTGATCATCGCAGCCGATGCCAGGCCGTACTCGGCGCTGTAATTGGAAGTCATGTTGCGGAACTCGGCGATCGAGTCGAGGGAAGGTGCCACGCCGCCGCTGCTGCCGCCACGATCCAGGTTCTCACCACCATCAATAAGCTGCAGGTTGTGACCTTCGCGTTGGCCGTTGAGGCTGACGTTGTCGTCGGAGCTGACCGGAGTGAATCCTACACGGCTGGTCTGGAGGCTGGACGCTCCCGGCGCGAGGGCGAACAGTTCATACATGCTTCGGCCGTTGGTGGCGAGCTGTGTGATCTGTTGCCCGGTAATGACGTTGCTGACCTCGCCGGTATCGGTTTGCACCGCGACCGCGTTGGCTTCAACCGTCACCTGCTCCTGCACGCTGCCGACGATCAGCTTGAAATCAATTCGAGTGCGGTCTCCGACAGCCAGCACAAGATCCTTCTGCTCGCTGGCCTTGAAACCGGTTGCCGCGACGCGCACGTTGTAGTGCCCGATAACCAGATCAGGCGCCACATATTGGCCGTCGCTGTTAGTCGGCAGGGTACGCGCCACACCAGTATCGGTGTCAGTGATGGTGATGGCGGCATTGGGAACTGCCGCGCCCGACGGGTCCGTCACCGTGCCGACGATCGTGGCTTCCTGAGCCAGCGCCGGGACCGCGCACATCACAAAAAGGGCTGCTACGAGAATTGTGAGGCGAGAGCCGCTGCGTCTTACAGCTTGGCTAAAACTCCCGGCAAACATGGGCGAGAGGGATTTCATTTTGGAGCCTCCGAATTGTCTTACGACTACATCACAGATGTCGCGGATATCTTTTTAGGAAATGCACTGCCCCGTATTTTGAAAACGTTTACGGTCTTACCGCCACCCGATGATCGTTGTCAAGCCGAAAATCGATATAGTAAAGGAAGTTTGACGGTTTTTGGGCACTGGACTAGTCCTTTCATATTACGAACTGCGGGTATACTCTGACCCTAGGAACGTCGGCCGCCTCTAGGCAGGGGTGCAATTTTTGAAGAACCCCTTAGATTTAGCGGCAGCGGGGGTGCACTTTAATGTCGGCACAAGGACTGGCAGTAGCAATCTTGATGCTGGGTGTGTGTAGTACCGCTAACTTGCTCGGCCAGCAGAAACCGACAGCTTCCTCGCCTTCCGCCATGCAGGAGTTTCCCGTCATGCTGCAGCAAAGCGTGACCGCGGGCAAAACGCCGGCCGGAACCAGGATCCAGGCAAGACTCGGAGCCGCTACGTTGGTCGATGGCACGGTAATCCCGAGGAACGCCGTCTTCTCGGGAGAAGTGGTCGAGTCCGTGGCGAAGACCAAGAGCGATCAATCCCGTATAGCCCTGCGGATGGATTCAGTGCAGTGGAAAAACGGATCAGCCTCCGTAAAAGTTTACCTGACGGCCTGGTACTACCCCACGAAGGATACGACGGGGCAGGATCTTCAGTATGGGCCGCAGCAACCCGCCAACCGGACCTGGAACGGTCAAGGCCAATATCCTGATCCGAACTCAAGAAGCTACAAACCCTTTCCCGGCAGTGACTCGGACAAAGGCACATCCGTTCCAGATACGCCGTCCGCTTCCGCCTCGAACCATCGTGTGCTGATGAAAGATGTAGTAGCTGAAAGCCGCAGCGATGGAACCCTGGCGTTGGTTTCGAAACAAAGCAACATCAAACTGGATAAGCTGACGACTTATGTCTTGGCCAGCACCGACCTATTACCGGCGAGGTAAGTGCCAGTGCCTCCAGGTAACCACCCGTCTTTTCGATTTTTGAAGTTCGATTACTTAACTCCGATTCTTAACTTCGATAACTGAGTCTCGACAACTTAGCTTCGACAAGCTCTGGAGTTACACCCGTGACAAGGGGCCAAATAAACGGCCCGACTCATCAAGTTGGGTAAGACTTTAGGCGTCGACGGGGGACCGATTGCGTTTTCCTGGAATAAAGAGCAATCCGACGCTGCCCGCAATCGCAAAAATCGCGCCGTAATAAAACACAGCAGCGTGACTGATGTGGTCCCACAACAAACCAGCGACAACGCTTGCGACCAATCCCAGAAGTCCGACGACAGCACTGTACCAGCCGACGGCACTCGCGCGCAGGGGCTCCGGCACGAAATCGGAAGCAAGTGCTTTCCCGACCGACCGAAATATTCCCTGAACAATCCGTAGAACACGAACAAAACAGCAATAGCTGCCACGCTTCTAGCCCTAGCGAAGCCAAGATACGCGACGAAAAAGATCACGAACGACGCCAGCAGAATGTTTCTCCTACCCCAGCGATCGGAAAGAGAACCCGCTGGATATGAAATCAGCGCGGCCATCAAATTGAAACCCGCATAGATCAGAATGGTGACCACAAACGAGGCGCCGATGTTCTTTGTCTGGAGAATCAAGAATGAATTACTTGAGTTGCCGATCTCAAAAATCGCTATCACCAACAGGTATTTCCAATATCCGACGGGGAATTCTCGGAAACTGACATCGATCTTGGACTTTGCCGCTACGGGGACCGGCCGTTCGTGAACCAATAGAACCATTAAGAACGCAAGCAGGCCGGGAACGATTGCGACGAAAAAGATCCGTCGGATCTCGAAATGGAACGAAAAGAAAAGCAGAACGGACAATAATGGCCCTAAGAAAGCTCCTAGATTGTCGCCAATTCCCTCAAGGCCGAAGGCTCGCCCTCTGTATTCATCGGAGACGGAAGACGCAATGAGGGCATCGCGCGGAGCGGAACGAAAGCCAGCCCCGAGGCGGTCTAGAAAACGACCGCCTAATACGCCTGGCCATGCCGTGGCAATTCCCATCAGAGGCTTACCCAAAGCGGACACAAAGTAGCCGATGAGCGCCAGAACCTTCCTTTTCTGAAGCTTATCCGAGAGCCAACCCGAGAAACCCTGAACGACATTCTGGGTTGCTTCTGCAATGCCTTCCACCACGCCGACGACGCTTCCGCTTGCATGGAGTACGTGTGTGAGGAAGATCGGTAAGATGGTTTCACAGTGCGCTGAGTGATGTAGAGGAATCCGAGCAGATTAACAGAGACAAGAGCCTCGAAGTCCTCGGTAGTGAAGTCAGTAAAAGGCCTGGTCAGGAAGATGCCGGCGTTGTTCACCAAAACATCGATGGTTCCGAAATTGTCGATTGCCGCTTCGACAGCCGAGGCCGCAGTTTGCTGCTTGCCGATATCGCCTTCGACGAGAACCAGGCTGCCTGAGCTGGTCAGCTTTTGACTGGCGTCACGAGAGGTTGCGACGACGTTATAACCTTCCCCTAGAAACCCTTCAACCAACCCCGCGCCAATACCCCCCGATGCTCCGGTTATGATTGCTGTTTTCTTGCCCGACATAAGCGACCTTTCGGCTTGAAGGTTCGTATCCAATACACAGTTGCGTCACGAGCCCTCTCGCCGCGGCTTCATCCTGCTCGTCGCTCCACAGAGCCCTGCCGGAAAGAACCGACGAATCCTTGGACCAGTGCGGCGATTTCGTCTGCGGCCGTGTCCAGGGCGAAGTGGCCGCCATCGACGATGTGGACTTCGGCTTCGGGGACGTCGCGGCGATAGGACTCTGGCTCTGAGGGGTCGAACGAAGACTCATACTTACCCCAGATCACCAGCAGGCGCGGCTGCTTCTCGCGCATCCATGCTTGCCATTTCGGGTAGGAATCGACGTTGGTGCGGTAGTCGTAGAAGAGGTCGCTTTGAATGTTAGCCTGGCCGGGCTGATTTAGAAAATAAAATTCGTCGATCCAGAGATCAGGGTTGTGGCGCTCCACGTTGGGATCGTTCCCCGCGTGGCGGGCCTTCGTGGTTGCAAGCGACAGGAGATTTGTGCGCAGCGCGCTTTCGTTGGCGGCGCGATCGGCCCAAAAGGCGCGCCGCGTTTTCCAGTTCTCGCCGAGACCGGTGTTGTGTGCTACCGCATCTTGAACAATAAGAGCTTCGACGCGCTCCGGGTGCGCCAGGATCATGCGAAAACCCACGGGGCCACCGTAATCCTGCATGTAGAGGGTGAAGCGGGACAGACCCAGCGCTTCGGTGAAGTGATTCATAGTTTCCGCGAGGTGATCGAAGGTGTATGCGAATTTCTTCGGGTCCGGCCAGTCGCTGTGACCGAAGCCCGGGTAATCGGGTGCGACAAGGTGATAGCGATCGGAAAGACGGGTGAAGAGAGGCTCGAACATTCGCGACGAAGACGGCAAACCGTGCAGCAGGAGAATCGTCGGGGCGTCTTTCGGACCAGCCTCTCTGTAGAAAATGGAGAGCCCATCGATCTGTGCGGCGCGATAAAGAGTCGGATACTTCATGGTTTGTTCCTTTCGTCGCCTCAGGACTTTTCAGCCTCAAGGTGCATAAAGAGTAAAGACAAGGTCGCTGCCTTTAGTCTTCTCGTGGCAGGGAAAGCAGCTTTTCATAAACGCCGCGTCGCCAGGTTTGCCGTCCGCAAAGTGACCGAACCCCCAGCCACCCGTTGCGGCGTACTTGGTTGAGTCCTTGACCATAAACTGAATGTTCGTGGGGGCGCCGGGAACGAAAGATTGAGCCTGGCCAAAGACTTTGTTGTTTTCCTCCGACGGGACATTACGGTAATGCAAAGCGGCAAGGATCGTGCCGTCCGGGAACGGAAGTTTGCCTGCCCGGAAGGCCTTGATCGCTACATCATTGCCCAGGACGGCACCTAGACTGTTCAAGTTGCCTGCTTCATGGGCGGAGGAGATCCACTGCCAGTCGCGATACCCGTGGGGGATGTCGGTGACGTAGGGCGCGGATTCCCCATCGGCGTGGCCGGGGACGGGGCCGATGAGCGCGACAAAGCCGGCCGTTGTTGCAAGTGCAACCAAGAAGAATGTGAAGCGTCTCATAATGGGTCCTCCATTCAATATGCTTCTCTGAACGAAATGAGTATTTGCCTTAACGCCGATGTCGATTGCATCGGTTGCCACGGAGCATCACGCCAGAAACGCGGATGCGAAACAATTGGACGATAGTATTGGCGAAACCTTCGTAACAGTCGCTTTCGCAAGCGCTCGATGATCCCGGGCTGGAGTCCCCGATTTGCCAATCGAGCCGAGGCTGCTACTGTGACCGCTCGCCAATCTCGACCGGTGTTTCGAGGCGGCCTATCCATTAGTTCTGACTCGTCGAGCCAGTCCTCTGTCGAAAGCCCAGCCTGCTCTGGACCGAACAATTCCGTCACCGCACGAATGAACGCCGATAACTCGCGCTCCCCCATGTTGATCTGGTCTTCGCAGGTCGAATTGCAAAACGATTCTTCCTTGTCCATGGGACCTTCTCGAAATCAGGGTGCGTATTGTGTGAAAACAAAGTCGCGAGCTTTGACAGGCTCGTGGCAGGGAAAGCAGGTTCTGAGCAGCGCCGTGTCCGCAGGTTTGCCGTCTTTGAATTGAGCAAACCCCCAGCCACCGGTCGCGGCATATTTTTTCGAGTCTTTGACCATAAACTGAACGTTCGTGGCGGGTCCGGCCACGAAAGATTGGGAACGGCCAAAGGCTTTGTTGTTTTCCTCGGACGGGATATAACTCCATGCGAGGCGTGCGATGATTGTGCCGTCCGGGAACGGCAGCTTGCCCTCGCGGTATGCCTTGATCGCTACATCGTTGCCGAGAAGGGCGCGAAGATCGTTGAGATTGCCTTCTTCGTGGGCCACAGAGATCAGCTTCCAGTCGCGGTATCCGGGAGGAATTGTGATTCCGAAAACCGGATCAGCCTCCCCGTCGGAGCGTCCAGAGGCGCGAGCCATGTAGGCCAGCACGCCAGCTAGCGCTACAACCGCAACCAACGGGTAAGCAAATCCTTTCATACGATGTCCTCCGTTCCGAGATGCTTATTTGTCGATGCTTTCTCTGTGAGCTCCATCAATATTTTCATGTTTCATTCTCCTCGTGCTCTCGCTTGTGCGTATCCCGATTGAATCGGCCCACGCGAGTCATGAGAACAGAAGCTCAGGCGATGAACAATTGGACGATGGTATCGCCGATACTTTGGTAGGGGAGACACAATTCGCGCGACTCACATGGGCCGAGAGGCTATTACGAGAACAGAACCCCGCGCACCAAGTGCTGTAGAACGCAACACGATCCCCATCTCATTGATTTGCTTTGGGTTGTCGTTGTAGAATCTCCCGAACGCTGGGGGCGTCATCAGTCAAGTATGTACAGTGGAGCATGACTGCGCACACTTGGCCATGAAATGGGGTGACCGCAAATGCTGAAAGTCACACCAATCGTCTTCGTTGTCGACGATGATGTTTCTGTGCGCGAGTCACTGGAATCGCTGATCCGCTGTGAAGGCTGGCAGCCGGAGACATTCGGGTCCGCCCAAGAGTTCCTCGCCCGTCCACGAGCCCATGTTCCGAGCTGCCTGGTACTTGATGTGTCTCTTCCAGGCCTCAACGGTCTCGATCTGCAGAAGCGCGTCGCCATCGAACGGACCGACATGCCGATCATCTTCATCACGGGCCATGGCGATGTGCCCATGACGGTCCAGGCCATGAAGGCAGGGGCCATCGAATTCTTGACAAAGCCATTCAATGATGACGTGCTGTTGACCGCCATCCGGGCAGCCCTTGAACGCAGCCGAGTTGCTCTTAGCCTTGAGGCTGAGATGCGGGTGCTCCGGGACCGTTACGCGTCGCTTTCCCAACGCGAACGGCAGGTTATGGCGTTGGTGGTTTCCGGCTTGCTGAATAAACAGGTCGGTGGGGAGCTTGGTATCAGCGAGATCACGGTGAAGGCACACCGAGGCAAGGTGATGCAGAAGATGAAAGCCAACTCTCTTGCCGACCTCGTGAAAATGGCCACGAGACTCCGCCCCACGGCCGAGGCGATTAAGGCGGCGTAACGCCGATGTTCGCCGTCGTAATTATTCGTGAAGCCGCGGAATTCGCGCCGTCCTTCAAGTATTTTGCCGGAGTAGTGGGCGAGCTGGTTCTGATACCCGGCGTACAAGATAAACGGAGCGAGCTGGGCAACATAGAAACCTGTAGCGCGGCTGGCCCCTGTGGGAGGAGAACAGCATGAAGAAGAGCACAGCACCGATTTCCCTTGCCGGCTCCCAGCTCGGCGAAGTACGTCATGTCTGCGCATTTTTCAATAGCGACGACGAAGAGTATCGCGTGTTGCTTCCGTTCATTAAGGACGGGTTCGAGTGTGGCGACAAAGCGGTTCACGTCGTCAATCCGGATCAACGTCAGGACCATCTGCAACGCTTGGCCGGGGCCGGCCTCGATCCAACAGCCGCCGAGCAGAGCGGGCAATTAGAGGTTCGGATCAACACCGAAGCTTACATTCGGGACGGCCGTTTCGATCAGGATCGGATGCTGGCAGCATTCGAGCAGATGGCTAGCGGCAATGCCAAGGGAGGATTCCCGCTGAGCCGCATCTGTTGCCGCATGGATTGGGCAATTGAAGATCGATCCTACATTGACGATCTGGTCGAATTCGAATCGCGCGTGAATCATGTATGGCGTAATCACGACGACGCGGTGATTTGTAACTACCATCTCGGCAAGTTTGGGGGCGATACCGTGGTTGATATCATGCGGACGCATCCGATGATCATCATCGGCGGCCTCCTGCAACGGAATCCGTTCTTCGTGCCGCCCGAGGAGTTCCTGCGCGAGATCCGCCAACGTCGGCCTTCCTCGTCCTCCACGGCTGCCTGATATGGAAGTCCAGTCAGAACTTGCTTCCGGTGAAATCAAACACCTTCAACGGTGCATTAACGATCTCATTAGCCTGCTTGCTCTTCCCGCCATCTGGAGTGGCGGCGATCCATCCCAGGTTCTCCATACTTTGCTCGATGCGCTCATGCGGATGCTGCGCCTGGACCTGGTCTCTGTGAGGCTGATCGGTCCAGTGGGCGAGGCGCCGGTTGAGATCGTCCGGCTCAGCGAACCGAGAAGGCCCATGTCTTCGGCGCACGAGATCTGCGAAGCCCTCAGCCAGGGTTTCAAAAACGACTCACGGAAATGGCCTCCGCCGCTTCGGAACTTTATGGGTGAGGGAGACGTTTCCATTGTGCCTCTGCCGCTGGGGCTGCAGGAGGCGCGGCTACGGAGCCAGCAGAAGCGTGTGGCCGACGAACTTGATCGGCAGGTCGCGCAACGAACTGCCGAACTGGCGACCGCCAATGAAGAGCTCAAAAAGGAACTTGCAGAGCGCAGACTGGTAGAAGAGAGGCTCGGGCAAGAGGAGATGGAACTGAAGCGCAGTGAGGTCCGCAAGGCAGCGATC
>Ga0302324_100002338_pt1 | contig 44077 bp, 33 predicted proteins | sample Palsa_T0_1_FD_201949 | JGI IMG/M metagenome (GOLD analysis project Ga0302324, IMG submission 201949) | Peat permafrost microbial communities from Stordalen Mire near Abisko, Sweden - Palsa_T0_1 | ecosystem: Environmental > Terrestrial > Soil > Palsa > Peat permafrost | place: Sweden: Abisko... | reverse complement strand
GTGCGACGGTGCTGGATCGACTCATCCAGCAAGGGGTGATGCAGGTTCTGCAAGGCAGAGGGGACCCGACCTTCTCCGATCACAGCTATGGGTTCCGGCCGAGACGCTCGGCGCATCAAGCGGTAGCCAAGGCCCAGCCATATATCGCCGCTGGCCACCGCTGGGTGTCGATGGTCTGGCGTAGCCCTCTGAACCGCCCGATGCGGACCCGCATGTCGGGTGGTGTGGCAGGGGAGAGCGGGTGACCGCTCCCCCTATGCCGATTCGCTTTCGAGTGGAAGCCGGGAAGGACCGGACCTGCGGATCGAATCTCTGTCCCCCCCACGGAACTCCACAGATATGACATCTTTCGCGGGAATTTGCCGCGTGTTAGCGTTGCACAGCTATGGGGCCCCTAATGCAGAACGAGCGAACGGCGGCGGTGTTCGAACGGGGCCAAACTTCCAATCGCAACAGCTGTCGGGATACCCCTCCGTATCTCACTGAAAACAAGGGACAGAGAATTGCCGAATCCATGCAGATCCTCGTTTTATATGTCTTCAATAGGCGAAGGCTTTCGCCAGTAAGGTCACGCACCCCGGAACGCACCTTAAGTGCCGCTGCTCAACACCGAAATACTCATAGAGCTCAGAAAGCCGCAAAGCATCGTCGAAGCTCCCAAATCTCACGAAAGTTCGAGGTATGCTAAACCCATGACCCAACACATCGGAATTGTTGCCTGCTCCGCGGAGGGCGCAGCTCTTTGCTATCGAACCATCTGCGCGGAAGGAGCGGAGCTTCTTGGCCCGCACGATCATCCGGAAGTGGGAATGCACACCCACGCGCTGGCTGAGTACATGAAATGCATCTATCGCGGCCAATGGCAATGCGCGGGTGACCTGATGCTCTCCTCAGCGAACAAGCTGGCGAAAACCGGCGCCGATTTCCTGATCTGCCCGGACAACACCATCCACCAGGCGTTCGCTTACGTCGAGGCGCGGTCGCCGCTGCCCTGGCTGCACATCGCCGAAGTGGTGGCCGCAGAGGCCGCCGAGCGAGGATTTCGGCGACTGGGACTGACCGGCACGCGCTCTCTGGTCGAGAGCGAGGTCTACCCGGAAAAACTCGCTGCGCGCGGACTGGACTATGTGCGCCCAAACACTGCCGAACGTGAAAAGATCAATCGCATCATCCTGGACGAGCTGGTTTACGGCATCTTCAAGCCTGAGACGGTTGCGTACTTTCAGCAGGTGATTGGACGGATGAAAGATGAAGGCTGCGACGCGGTGGTGCTCGGCTGCACCGAAATTCCGTTGATCATGAACGATTCGAATTCTCCGCTTCCCACGCTGGATTCCACGCGCCTGCTGGCGCGAGCCGCGCTGCGCCGAGCAGTGGAGCCCGCAGCCACGCCGGCATAGACGAACGGTGGCGCGTTCTGGAATGAACGCGCCGGCCAGTCAGGTAGCAAACCGGGACTGGGAGCGATTCGGACGTCAGCGAGAGAGCAGAGCTTGCGCGGAAGTGTAGGCGAAGTGCATTACACGGCTGGGGAAAATGCCGAGGTAGATCACTCCGATGGCGCAGGCCAGGAGCGCGAGCTTCAGTTCCGTGCTGGTCTTCTGCGGCGGGAACTCGGTCTGCGGATCGTTGAAGTACATCACCACGATGACGTGCAAGTAGTAGTAAGCGCCAACGATGGTGTTCAGCGCGGCGATGACCACCAGCCATACCAGGCGCGAATCCAGCCCGGCTTGAAACGCATAGAATTTTCCGACGAATCCGCCGGTGAGTGGCAGCCCCAGAAGAGACAACAGGAACAAAGCGAAGCACGCGGCCAGCACCGGCTGCTGCGTGCCCAAGCCCGCGTAGTCTTTGATCTCCAAGCGCTTCTCGCCGGTGCCGCCCAACTCGGTGACTACCAGGAACGCGCCTAACTTCATCAATACGTACGCCGCCATATAGAACATCACCGCGGCCATGCCCACGGCCGTGGAAGCCGCGAAGGCGACCATGATATATCCGGCATGGGCGACGGAAGAATACGCGAGCATGCGTTTCACGTTGGTTTGGGTGATCGCCGCGAAGTTTCCGACCACCATCGATAGCACTGCGGCGATCCACACCGCCCAAAACCACAGCGGCCCGACGGTGCTGAACGAGGTATAGAAAATCCGCAGCATCAGCGCAAAGGTAGCAGCCTTCGGGGCCGAAGCCAGCAGACCGGTAACCGGCGTGGGCGCGCCCTCGTAGACGTCTGGCGCGTAAACCTGGAATGGCGCGATCACCACTTTGAAGCCCAGCCCCACGAAGATCATCCCCACGCCCAGGACCAACAGGGAACTCGGTGACGCAGTGGCCAGCACGTTGGCGATAGCCGGTATCCCGGTCTGCCCGGTGGCGCCGTACACCATCGCGATGCCATAGAGAAAAAATGCAGTGGCAAACGAACCCAGCAGAAAATATTTCAGCGAAGCTTCGTTGGACTTCATGGACGTCCGCCGGAAGCCGGCCAGGATGTAGGTGGAGATCGAACTCATCTCCAGTCCGAGGAACGCCGTCACCAGTTCGTTGGCCCCAGACAAGATGCACATGCCGGTGACCGCGAAAAGAATCAGCGCGTAATACTCTCCGCGCTGCACCCGCTCGTCGTCCAGATAGCGGAATGATCCCAGGATCACCAGCGCGGCCACCACGATGACGATGGCGTGCATGAACAGGCTGAAGCCGTCCACCACGACCAACCCGGAATACGCCGCACCTGCGTGATGCGAGGAAACAACGAGGCCCGCGAGAGCCCCGAGCGTGCCAACAAAGCCCAGCCAGCCCATCAACCGCTTGCGCGCTGGCGGGGTGAACGGGTCGATCAGCATGATCAGGATGCCGGTGGCGCACAGGACGATCTCCGGCGCCAGCCGGTAAATGTTCTCGAGTTGTTCGTAGGGAATGTGCATTAGAAGTCGCGATGCTAGGGGGCCTTTTCCAAAACTGTTGCGGACACGTTTGCGACCGCGGCGCCGCCGCTATGGGCAGTCGCCCGGCCGGATGCAGGGGCGGGAGCAGATGGCGCGGCAATGGGCGCGGTAATCGGCGCAGTAATTGGGCGGGTAGCTAAAACCGGACCCGAGGGATGCGGCCGGTCCATCTGGTGCAGGAGATTCTCGGCGGACGGCTGCATGCGATGGGTAAAGAGCGGTGAGGCGACGCCCATGAATAGAGCCATGACGGACACAACCACGAGAATGGTCTTCTCGCGCGGGGTGGCGTCGGCCAGCTCATTGTTGCGCTCCACGGTCACTTCGCCGAGCGCGACGCGCTGATACATCCACAGCAGGTAGATCGCAGACAGCACTGCGCCGGACGTGGCCCACGCCGCCCAAGCCGCGTGCTGTTCGAACACGCCGACCAATATCAGGAATTCGCCGACGAAGCCGTTGAGCATGGGCAGCGCCAGGGACGACAGGCAGATGAAAAGGAAAAACGACATCATGTTCGGGAGCGGCGTGGCCAAGCCGCCGTACTCTTTGATCTCGTAGGTGTGGCGGCGGTCGTAGAGCATCCCGGCCACCAGGAAGAGGCCGCCGGTGGAAATTCCGTGGCTCACCATCTGGAAGATCGCGCCCTGGATTGAAATCGAACTGAAAGCAAAAATCCCCAGGACTACGAATCCCAAATGGCTCACCGAAGTGTAGGCGATCAGGCGCTTCATGTTGGGCTGGACCATCGCCACCAGTGCGCCATACACGATTCCTATGATGGCCAGAGTGGCAATGAGGGGCGCAAAGCGGTGCGACGCCTCCGGAAAGAGCGGCAGGCAGAAACGCAGCATGCCGTAGGTTCCCAGCTTCAGCATCACGCCTGCCAGGATCACCGAGCCGGCGGTGGGCGCTTCGGTGTGCGCGTCGGGCAGCCAGGTGTGCAGCGGGAACAGCGGCACCTTGATGGCGAACGCCAGGAAGAACGCGCCGAACATCAACATCTCGGTCTTCATCGGCACCTGCACCGCACCCGATTGCAGCGCGGCGAGGATATCCGGCAATTCGAACGAGTGGGTGAGGTTATACAGCCAGATGATCGCGGTCAGCATCAGGATCGAGCCGAGCATGGTGTACAGGATGAATTTCACCGCGGCGTAGATCTTTCGACCGTGTCCCCAGATGCCGATCAGGAAATACATGGGAATCAGCATCACTTCCCAGAAGAAGAAAAACAGGAAGAGGTCAAGCGAGACGAATACGCCGATCAGGCCGACTTCCAGCACCATCATCATGATGAAAAATTCGCGGACGCGCACGGTAATGCTCGTCCACGAGCAAAGAATTGCCAGCGGAGTGAGGAAGGTGGTTAACAAAATCAAAAACAGGCTGATGCCGTCGACGCCGATGTTGTAAAAAATGGGCGGCGCGGTGATCCACGAACACATTTCGCGGAACTGATACCCGGAATCGGCCATGCGAAACCCGGGCAGCAAGAGCAACGAGATAACCAGATCGGCCAGGGAAGTCGCCAGCGCGATGCGGCGCATCCAGGTTTGGTCTTCCGCGGGCAGGCACAGCAGCGCCAAGACTCCCAGGAGCGGGAGAAAAGTGATTACCGAGAGCAAATGTCCGTGTGGCGGCATGCTAGCGAGTCCACTCCCAGAATCCGAGCAATAGCGCGGTGACGCCAATCGCTCCCATCACCATCCATGACGCGTAGCTGCGGGTGTTCCCCGATTGAATGCGCCGGAGCCTGCCGCCGACGCGCTGCGCCACAGTCGCCGAGCCGTTCACCGTGCCGTCGATCAAGGTTTCGTCCACGACGTGCCAAAGCACGTTTGTGGAAATCCAGAAAAGCGGCCGGATGATCAGGAACCCATACAGCTCGTCCACAAAATATTTGTGCAGCAGCAAGCGGTGCAAGCCCTTGAAGCTGGCCGCCGCTTTGTCCGCCGAGTTCGGGCTGCGAATGTAGAAGCCCCAGGCAATGAGCAGACCGGTGAGAGCTACGATGGTGGCGATCAGGGTCAGTCCCAGCTCCAGAGAATGCTGCTCACCCTCGGCGACAGGCGCCAAGGCAGCCGCCGACGCAAAGACTGGCGCCAGGAAATTCGCAAAGTAATTCCCGCGGCCCCACATCCCCGGCAAAGCCCACCAGCCGCCGCCGACCGCCAGAATCGCCAGCAGGATCAGCGGCACGGTCATGCTCTTCGGCGATTCGTGCACGTGTACTTTGTGCTCGTCGTAGCGCGGCGCGCCGAAGAACGTCATGAAGAGAAGACGGAACATGTAGAACGACGTCATCAGCGCGGCGATCAGGCCGACTACCCACAGCCCGACGTTGCGGTACGGCCCCGCGAAAGTCTCGAAGAGAATTTCGTCCTTACTGAAGAAACCGGAAAAGCCGGGAATGCCCGCAATGGCCACCGTCCCCGCGAACATGGTCCAAAACGTCACGGGGATCTTGGTTCGCAGGCCGCCCATTTTGCGCATGTCCTGTTCGCCGCCCATGGCGTGAATCACGCTGCCGGCGCAGAGGAAGAGCAGGCCCTTGAAGAAAGCGTGGGTCATCAAGTGGAAGACGCCAGCGCCGAACGCTCCCACCCCGCACGCCAGGAACATGTAGCCAAGCTGGGAGACGGTGGAATAGGCCAGCACCTTTTTGATGTCGTTCTGAACCAGGCCGATGGAGGCGGCAAAGAGAGCAGTGACCGCTCCGATCACTGCGACGGCCATCATGGCGATCGGCGCGTGGACGTAAAGGATATTCATGCGCGAGACCATGTACACGCCCGCGGTCACCATGGTCGCGGCATGAATCAGCGCGCTGACGGGCGTAGGGCCTTCCATCGCGTCGGGCAGCCACACGTACAAGGGAAGCTGCGCGGACTTACCGACCGCGCCACCCAGCAGCAACAAACAGATAGCCGTGAGGACGCCGATGTGCCCGGAGGCTTCCACGGGCATCGATTTGGCCTGCGCGAATATGGTTTGGTAATCGAGGGATTTGAAGGTCCAGAACGCCAGCAGAAGGCCCACGGTAAACGCCAGGTCGCCGATGCGCGTAGTAATGAACGCTTTCTTTCCCGCGTCTGCGGCCGACTTCTTGCGGAACCAGAATCCGATCAGCAAGTAGCTGCACAGCCCGACGCCCTCCCAACCCACAAAGAGCACCACCAGGTTCGCGGCCATCACCAGGGTGAGCATGAAGAACATGAACAGATTGATGTAGCTGAAATAACGGTAGTAACCGCCTTCATGCTCCATGTAGCCGGCGGAATAAATGTGAATGAGCAGACCGACGCCGGTGACGATCAGCAACATCACCACGGTGAGCTGGTCCACCTGCAGCGCGAAATCGATGTGGAAATTTTCCGCGGTCATCCACGGAAAGTACGAACGCACCCAAGGGATGCTGTCGGGCGCGAGTTGGGAGAATTCGCGTACCAATTCCACCGCGGAGACAAACGCCAATGATGCCGCGCCGATAGCCACGGAATTGATGGTGCGCCGGGACCAAGACCGGCCCAGCAGGCCGTTTATCGCGGCGCCTGCCAGCGGCAGCGCCAGGACAATCCACAAGTTTGCGAGCATTGGCATCAGAATTTGAGCAGGTCCACTTGTTCGACGTTCAGCGTCCGGCGGTTATGCGCGATGTTGATTGCGATCGCCAAGCCCACCGCCGCTTCGGCCGCCGCCACGACGATCACAAAGAATACGAATACCTGGCCGTCGAGCTTGCCCAGCGCCCGGCTAAAGGCCACGAACGCCAGGTTCACGGCGTTGAGCATCAGCTCGATAGACATGAAGATGGCAATAATATTTCGCTTGAAGAGAAACGCTACCACCCCCAAGCCAAACAGCACCGCGCTCAAGATCAAGAAATAGAAGATTGGCACGCCGTTCACGGATCCCTCCGCGCCAGTACAACCGCTCCAACCATGGCGATCAAAATCAAAATGGAGGTGGCCTCAAACGGGAACAGGAACTGCTTAAACAGCAGGTTGGATAGCTCGATAGTGGAGGACGCTTGAGCGGGCACCGCGCTGGCAGTCAATTCAGCCTTGCCGGACGTCGACCGCGCGATCCACCAGGCCAGGTCGAGCACCAGGAATCCGGACAGCGGCAGGCCTAAATATTTCGCCATCAGGCTCTGGTTGGTGCGGTCTTCGACGCCGGCATTCAATAACATGATCACGAAAACGAAAAGCACCATGATCGCGCCTGCGTACACGATCAACTGGACCGCGGCAATGAACTCCGCGCCCAACAACAGATACAGCACGGCCAGTGCGGCCATCACCAAAATGAGCGCCAAGGCGCTATGGATGGGCTCCTTGGCAAGAATCAGCAGAACGGCGCCAAACACCGCCAGCAGAGCGCACGCGAAAAACATGATGACCGGGACGTTCATCGATTCATCCACACGATCAGGAATGCAGTGACCACCAAGTTCAGCAGCGCCACCGGCAAGAGCAGCTTCCATCCGAACGACATCAACTGGTCATAGCGAAAGCGGGGAAGCGTGCCGCGCGCCCAGACATAGAAAAAAATCAGCAAGAAAACCTTGAGCAGGAGCCAGAACACGCCTTGAATTATCGGCATCACCATCGGATTCAGGGCCAGCACACCCAGCCCCAGCGCCAAACACGAGATCACCACTAGCTGCACCCGGGCGATTCCGTTCCATTTGAAGGCGGCGTCTGCCAGCAAGGCCACGCCGGTCACCAGCAGGCCAACGGCGGGAATATACAGTTGCCAGGTCCAGCGGTCAGGAAATGGCGAGAGCCATCCGCCGAGGAACAAAATGCTGGCCAGGCAAGAGACGGTGATCATGTTGGTGTATTCCGCCACGAAAAACATGGCGAACTTGAAGCTCGAATATTCGGTATGGAATCCGGCCACCAACTCGGATTCGGCCTCGGGCAAATCGAACGGCGCGCGATTGGTTTCGGCAATTGCGGAAATGAAATAGCACATGAAACCAACGATCTGCGGGAAGACGCGCCAGCGCGGCAAAACATGCCACCAATAGCCGGCTTGCCCTTCGACCAGGGTTCGAAAATCCAGGGATCCGGCGAGCAGCACCACGCCGACGATCGAGAGCGTCAACGACACTTCGTAGCTGATCATCTGGGCCGAACTGCGCAAGCTGCCCAGCAGGGAAAACTTGCTGTTGGAGGACCATCCGGCCAGAGCCACGCCGTAGACGCCGATGGAGGTGATGGCGAAGACCATGAGCAAACCAAGGGTGGTATCGGCCACCACCAGTTGGGTAGGCTGGCCAAAAATATAGATGGTCGCCGGACCGAAGGGAATCAGCGCCAGGGTGGTGAGGGCGAGGGTGAGCGAGAGCAGCGGCGCGAGGCAAAATACGAACCGGTCCGAAGTCGGGATCGTCAAATCCTCTTTAAAGAGGAATTTCAATCCGTCGGCGGCTGGCTGCAGCAATCCGTGGGCCCCAACGAAATAGGGGCCGATACGCGATTGAATGTGGCCGACGAGCTTGCGCTCGAACCACGTCAAGTAAGCGTTCACCGTCAGCACCGCAAACAGCAAGACGGCAACCTTGACTATCGATACCACCAGGATTGGGTGCTGGGTGATGAAGCCCACGGTTTCTCTTTCGCCTCAGTGCAAGATTCGAGTTTCGAACAGTAACGCCCGATCGTGCCGCTCGTAAAAAGTGTGTCGTTGGATGAAAACACCGTGCCCGCGGGCAAGCCGTACGCTCCGTCAGCGGTCTTGCCGCTGGCGGTGGCCAGCTCCGCCGCGCCGGAAAGCAGCCCGGCGACGGAAAGATCGTAGCCGTGAACGTTTTGGCGAATTTCTTCGAACGCCGCGTCCGCGGTGCGCAGTTTGATGGTAGTGCCCATACCCAGATGGAAAAGCTGGTGCGACAGAATACGCAAGAGATCGTAATCGCTGCGCGGGCCTTGCGGATCGATGCTGCGATAGGTGCGTTGCACTTCTCCCGCGGTGTTGGTTAGGGTGCCATCTTTTTCATACGAACTGGCGGCAGGGAGCACCACGTGGGCCTGCTGGGCCGTCTCGGTGAGGAACAGCTCATGCACCACCAGGAATTCCAGCTTGGCCAGCGAATTTGCGGGAGCGCCAAAGGTCTTCACCGGATTGGCGCCCACTACGTACAACGCTTTCAGCTTGCCAGTGGCGGCCGCGTCCATCATGACTCCGGCGGTTAGTCCCGGCTTGGGCGAAATTTCGCCGCCCCAAAGTTTTGCGAAGCGATTGCGCTCGGCAGAGTCGCTCAGCGGCACGTAGCCCGGCAGACGGTCCGGCAGCACGCCCATGTCCGCTGCGCCGCGCGAATTCGAGTAATCACCGAGAGCCATGAACTTGGATTTGCCGGGGAGCTGCGAGCCGAACTGGACCAGATCGCGGATGGCCGCACCGGTGACGCCCGCGCCAAAGACAAATACGACGTCGTTTTCTTTTCCGAGCGATTCTTTCAGCTGGCCCAGTCCCTCGGGGGCCGATCCATCGCCAGTGGCGAGCCAGCGCATCATTGCCGGCAAACCGCCGACCGGCGCCTGCACGGTTTGCTGCGCCTGGCGCTCGAGCTTGACTGGTCCTTCGTTGACGATGAAAAGGCGCTGCTTGTGCTGGCGAACTCCGGTGCGAATCTGCCAAGCCACTAGAGGATTTTGCTGGGTGGGATCGTTGCCGACCAGAAGCACAGCATTCGCATTGTAGATATCGGCCATGGTCGCCAGCTGCTCGTTCGCGTTTGGCCCGAGCGCGGCGGCGAGCCCGGCGTAATCAGCGGTACGGTGGTGATCGATGTTGTTGGTGCCCAGAGTGATGCGAGCAAAGCGGCTCAACAGGTAGTTTTCTTCGTTGGTGGTGCGGTTGGAGCCGATCACGCCGATGGAATCTGCGCCGCTCTTGTCGCGCACCTTTTTCAGTTGGGTGGCGATGGTTTCCAGCGCTTCTTCCCAACTGGCCGGCTCGAGCTTGCCATTCTTGCGCACCAGCGGCTGGCGGATGCGCTCGGCGTGCCGGGTGAAGTCAAAGCCGAAGCGGCCCTTGGCGCAAAGAAACTCGCCGTTGATTCCCGAATTGTCGCGGTTGTTGATGCGCAGAATCTCGTTGTTGCGTACGCTCAAGGTCGCCTTGCAGCCGTTGGAGCAGTGCGCGCAGGGGTTATTGACGTAAGTCATTTCCCACGGGCGCGTTTGATACCGATAGGTGCCGCTGGTGAGCGCGCCCACCGGGCAAATATCGATGCACATGCCGCATTCTTCGCAGGCCAGCTCGCCAGTCTGGTTGGGAATAATCACCGAATGCACGCCGCGGGCGCCGACGCCCAGGGCCTTGACGTCCATCCCTTCATCGCACACGCGCACGCAGCGAAAACACAGAATGCAGCGCGGAGCATCGTAATAAACCAGCGGCGACCACTTTTCTTCTGGAGTATGCAGCTTTTCTTCGATAAACCGGCTGTGGTCCAGGCCGTATTTGAAGGTCATGTCCTGCAGTTCGCACTCGCCGCCCTTGTCGCACACCGGGCAATCCAGGGGGTGATTCGAGAGCAAGAATTCCAGCATGTTTTTCCGCGCGCCATGGACTTGGGGAGTGTCGGTGCGAACGACCATGCCTTCGCCGGCCACCAGGGTGCAGGCAGTTTGCAACTTAGGCGCCTTTTCGACTTCCACCAGACACATGCGGCAGGCGGCCTGCAGGGAAAGCCCGGGGTAGTAGCAGAAGGAAGGCACTTCGATGCCTTGCTTCTTAGCGGCTTCGATCACCAGCGTACCCGCTGGAGCGGTGAGCTTGACGCCGTCGATTGTGAAATTCACTAACTTTTGTTCTGCCATGTTCCCTTGATCGTTTTAGAACTCGTCAGACGCTGCTAACCACCGGGAGAAAATCCGCCGGCCGGTACGCGCACTTACCCTTCAGATGATCCTCGAATTCGTTCTTCCATTTTTTGACGATGCTGATGGTCGGCATGGCGGCTGCGTCGCCAAGCGGGCAAAACGAGCGGCCGAGCAGATTTTGTGCGAGTTCGCCGAGCAGCGGGATATCTTCGGTGCGCCCTTCGCCGCTGTGGAAACGGTCGAGCATACTGCGCATCCAGGCGGTACCTTCGCGGCAGGGAATGCACCAGCCGCAGGATTCGTGGGCGTAGAAATGCATGATCCGGCGGGCCACGTCCACCATGCAGGTGTCTTCGTCCATGATCACCACGCCGCCGGAACCGAGCATGGAGCCGATTTTGGCGACGGAATCGTAGTCCATGGCCACGTCGGATTCCGCGGCGGTGAGTACCGGGCACGAGCTGCCGCCGGGAATGACCGCTTTCAGTTTTTTGCCGTTGCGGATGCCGCCGCAAACATCTTCGATCAGGCGCTTCATCGAAAAGCCCATCGGCAGCTCGTAAATCCCGGGCTTATTGACGTGCCCGGAAACCGCGAACATCCGGGTTCCTCCATTTTTCGGAGTACCCAGGCCGGCATACCATTCGCCGCCCTTGAGGATAATGGCCGGCACCGAGCTGAAAGTTTCGACGTTGTTGATTACCGTGGGGCAGCCGTACAGACCGGCGACGGCAGGGAAGGGCGGGCGAATACGCGGATAGCCGCGCTTGCCTTCGAGCGATTCCATCAACGCGGATTCTTCGCCGCACTCGTAGGCTCCCGCGCCGGTGTGGGTGACTACATCGAAATCGAAACCGCTGCCCAGAATATTTTTGCCCACGAATCCGCGCGCGTAGGCCTCTTCCAGCGCCGCATCGACGATGTCCAGGACGTAGCGATATTCGCCGCGAATGTAAATGTAGCCCTTGGCGGCGTTTACGGCGCGCCCGGCGATCACCACGCCTTCGATCAATTGGTGCGGGTCGAGCTCCATCAACGGACGGTCTTTACACGTGCCGGGCTCGCTTTCGTCGGCGTTGCAGAGAATATATTTCGGTTTGCCGCCGGTTTCTTTCGGGACGAAACTCCATTTCATTCCGGTGGGGAAGCCGGCGCCGCCGCGGCCGCGGAGATTGGATTTCTTCACTTCGTCGATGATCTGGTCGGGGGTCATTTCCTTCAGCGCTTTTTCCATCGCCAGGTAACCGTCGTTCTTGCGGTAGACGTCCAGCGTCCGCGAATTCGGAATGCCCCATCGCCGGCTGATCACCGGGACTTCCGCCGGGTCGCGGTCTTTTATTGCGCCGGTAATCTGCGGCACAGGCTTGGGTTTCTTGCCCACCTGGAGCTGTTCCAGGATATCGTCGACCTGATCATTGTCGAGATTTTCGTAGAAGTCGTAATTCACCTGCATGGCCGGGGCGCCGGTGCAGGCGCCGATGCATTCCACTTCTTCCAGAGAGAAGGTCCCGGTGGCGGTGGTTTCCTTGTTGCCGATTTCCAGGCGAGTTTGCAGGTGTTTGTAAATGTCGTTGCCGCCGCGCAGCATGCAGGAAATATTGGTGCACACCTGCACGTGATACTTGCCGATGGGCTTGCGGTGCAGCATCGAATAATAGGCGAGAGTCTCGGTGACCTCGGTCATATTCAGGTCCAGGCGGCCGGCGATCTCTTCCAAAATGTCGTCGCCCAGATGGCCGAACTGGTCCTGAGCGTAGAGCATCATGGGAATCAGCGCCGAGCGCTTGATGGGGTATCGGCCGAGGAGTTCGCTGAATTTTGCTTCGAGTTGTGGCGGCAGTTCCATTAGCGATCGACTTCTCCCAGAATAATGTCGGTGGTTCCGATGCAGGCGATCAAATCCGAAACCAGGCGACCCTCGGCCAGCCGGGGCAGCGACTGCAAATTTACGAACGACGGAGCGCGCACCTTCACGCGGTACGGCTTGGCCGATCCGTCGCTGGCGACGAAGAAGCCGAGTTCGCCGCGCGGCGATTCGATGGCCTGGTATACCTGGCCCGGCGGCGGCGCGAACCCTTCGGTAAAAATCTTGAAATGGTAGATCAAGCCTTCGATCGAGGTTTTCATTTCCTCGCGCGACGGGGGAATGATTCCGGGCAAGCTGGCGCGGAAGTTGCCATCCTGGGGCATGCGGTCGATCGCCTGGCGCACAATTTTCAGGCTCTCGCGCATTTCGGCGACGCGCACTTGATACCGCGCGTAACAGTCGCCGGCGGTCTGAGTGCAGACATCGAAATCGAATTCGTCGTAGCTCGAGTAGGGGAACGTTTTGCGGACGTCGTAGGCCACGCCGCTGGCGCGCAGCAGCGGTCCGGAGACGCCCAGCGCGATGGCGTCATCGGCGGTGAGATGGCCCACGCCCTGGGTGCGTCCCATCCAAATGCGGTTACGGGTGAGCAAATCTTCGTATTCTTTGAGATGGGGAGGGAAGGACTCGAGAAATCGCTCGACCTTGTCCAGCCAGCCGGTGGGAGGCTCGAGCGCCAATCCGCCGACGCGGAAGTAGCTGGTCATCATGCGCTGCCCGGACACGAATTCGAAAATCTTCTGGATGTCTTCGCGCTCGCGGAATCCGTAGAGGAAGACGGTCATGGCGCCGAGGTCGAGCGCGTGCGTCCCGAGCCATACCAGGTGCGAACTGATCCGGGTGAGTTCGGTGAGCAGCACCCGAATGTACTGGGCGCGCTTGGGAACTTCGACTCCGAGCAATTTTTCCACGGCCATGCAGTAGCAGAGGTTATTGGATAGCGGCGCGAGATAATCCAGGCGGTCGGTGCAGGTGATGCCCTGGCTGTAGGTCTTCGCTTCCATGGTCTTCTCGATTCCGGTGTGCAGGTAGCCAATCACGGAACGAGCTTTCAGGACGGTCTCGCCGTCGAGCTCCAGGACCACCCTCAGGACTCCGTGCGTGGAAGGGTGTTGCGGGCCCATGTTCAAGACCATGGCCTTGGAGGGTCCTGCGACGGTATCGATGGTGGTTGCCATCAGCGGTAGCCCTCGGTGGGATAGTCCTTGCGCAGGGGATGGCCATCCCAATCATCGGGCATCAGAATTCGGGTCAGTTCCGGGTGGCCTTCGAAACGAATTCCAAATAGATCCCATGCCTCGCGCTCGTGCCAATTGGCGGTGGGCCACAACGTGGTGAGGGAGTGAATGGTGGGGTCGTTGCCCGGGAGCTTCACTTGAATGCGCAGACGCTCTTTGCGTTCCAGTGAGAGCAATTGGTAATTGATCTCGAATCGCGGCTCCAGCGGAAAGCGGTCCACCGGGGTGATGTCGGAAAGAAATGTAAAATGAAGCTTAGGATCACTGAAAAGAAATTCGCAGACGCGACGCAGGTTTTCGCGGCTGACCACTAGCGTGGTTTCGCCCCGAAATTCGATCAATTGTAAAATGGCCTGCGCATCCCACTTCCTAACCGATTCGACTGCGGATGTCACCTGCCCTCTATCCGGGTCCACCGCGCTCGCTTCCCTCGGCGGGGTCTCATTGTTAAATCGATCCGCGACGAGAATGAAAAATGCTGTGCTGCTGGACTACCTTGTGCATCTCGATGCTTGGTAATTGCTGCTTGCTGCGACTAATCGCGACTCGCGCTGCGGCGCGATTTACCGCCTGGCTGCTCTCCGTCAGGCTAGCGAGTCCACTCCAGAGCGCCCTTCTTCCAAAGGTAAATGTAACCAGACAACAGGATTATAATGTATAGCAGCATCTCTACAAAACCGAACCATCCTAGCCCACGATACACCAACGCCCACGGATACAAGAAGATGGCCTCGATGTCGAAGAGGATGAATAGCAACGCCACCAGGTAATAATGGACCGAGAAGGGATCGCGCGCATCACCGGTGGGGGTGACGCCGCATTCATAGGCCATGTCCTTTTCCCGGGTCCGCTTATGCTTGCCTACCAGGGCCGAGGCGGTCAGGATGGCTCCGGACAAACCAAGGGCACCTATAAACATAAGCAACAACGGTCCATATCCGTCTAGGTAATTTCCGGTCATTATCCGATCCACTGTTATAATAGCGGTGCGCATCCCACCGGTCAAATATAGTCCGGGAATTTTGAAAAGTTTTTTTTGCCCCGGAATCGCGAAAGGGGAATCTTCGTGGTTTTTGGCTTCAATACCAACGTTCGCGTAGCCGACCGCGTTTACCACGTGCAGACCGAAGATCTCGGCGAACAGCGCCGGGTGATCGATACCTCGGTATATCTCGAAGGGCGCGTCGTTCATCGCCACTCATCCCGATACGAGCAGCTTCCTCCCGCCAACGACCCGGCCGGGCTTCGTCGCCGCGTGGAGCACCAGCACCGCGAGGTGATCGAGCAGCTTCGCGCCGGCAAGCTAAGTCTAGATGCGGCGGCCGCGCCGACCGCTAAGGCCGATGCCGTGGCTACAGGGGCCGCCGCCCCTCCCGAAGGGGCCTTTGCGATCGAAATTCGTTTCGCGGGGGTGCCCCCTACAGTCGTCGCGGGCAAGGCAAAAATCGAGATCCAAGTAGTGGGTCACGCGGATAAGCAGCCGGTAGTGGGGGCTAGCGTAGGGGTGATGCTCGAGGGCGCCAACCCGCCGCTCAACGTGCAGGTGGAAACCAACGCCGGAGGCCGGGCGACGATTATGTTTCCTATGCGGGGGCAATCGATGGACGGCGCCCACTTTGTGATCCGCGCTCGTGCGCGTGGGGCTGAGGACGCCATTCGGATCGCCATGCGCCCGAAGGCCGTATCGCCGGCGGTCCCCAAGACCGCCGTCAAAGTTTAGGAATCGATCAGAAAGCCTCGAGTGCTCATGACCGTCGTGATTAATGGGGAAAACCGCGAAGTCCCAGGGAACCTGACGGTAGCTGCTCTGCTGCAGCATCTGGGCATTGCCGGAGAGCGCGTCGCTATCGAGCGCAACCGCGACATCCTGCCGCGCACGGCATGGCCCGCGACGCTGGTGGAGGCGAAGGACCACTTTGAGATCGTGCACTTCGTGGGCGGCGGGTAGGCGTTAGAGGTTCAGTTCTGTTTCGTTCAGTTCCGCAGTGTCCCAACCAAGAAAGACTAATCCCCAACTAGGGTATGTAGGGTGTCCGCTACGCCTTTCGGCTTGAAACCGAAGGGGCCGGGCTTGGTCTTGTAGGCTACTTTGCCGTCGCGATCGATCACGTAGAGGCGGTCGGGCCATCCGGTGTAGGCCCGCTCAGTGCCGTTGTCGAAGGTGTCGATCACGGCGGGGAACTTGATTCCGAGTTTCACCACGCAGAGCTGGCCCATCTCCACGCGCTCATCGTAGCTCTTGGGCTTAGCGAAGATAATTTTGTCGTCCACATTGTCGGGATCCTGCCAAACGTCGCTGGTGTGCGCTTCGCGGATATACACCGCGTAGAAGGCCACCCGGCCCTGGTATTTCATGTAGAGATCGTTGAGGGCGGGAACCTCCCGCCGGAAGGGAGGTCAAGTATAGCTGCCAAAGACCAGCACCACAGGCATCTGGCCGCGCAAACTGGACAGCTGGACGCGGCTCTTGTGGTCGGTGGTTTCCAGCGCGAAGTCGGGGGCTTGGTCGCCGACGTGCACGTGGCCGCGGCGGGCGAAAGTCCACAGCGGCTTGAACGGTAACACCATGAATGCTGGCCACGGCACGTGGCGCATCACGCCGGCGAAGGTGTCAGGCGTCTGCATCATCAGGCCTAGAAAACCGGCGCAAATCAGCACGTACACCAGCACTGCGGCGATTAGCACTCGTAGCGTTCGTTTCACCCTGCGCGCTAGCATAGTCATGTTACTTATACATTGCTCGGCACCGTTCGGAGAAACGGAAAACGATGAATGGTTCAAACTCCTTGGAGCAGGTGGCCCAGCTTGTCTCTTTTGGTGCGTAGGTACTTTTTCGACTGATGCCCGGTGGGCGGCTGGCAGGGAACGCGCTCAGCGACGCGTACGCCGCCGTGCTCCAGTTGCTGGACCTTGTCGGGATTGTTGGAGAGCAGCCGGACCGAGCGAACACCCAGCAACTTGAGCGCACTGGCGCTGAACGAGTAGTCACGTGTGTCCGCGGCGAATCCTAGTTTGCGATTGGCTTCTACAGTGTCCATGCCGCCGTCCTGGAGTTGGTAGGCCATCAGTTTGTTCATCAAACCGATGCCGCGGCCCTCCTGAGGCAAGTAGAGCAAGATGCCGGAGCGAGCGCGTCCAATTTTGCGCAGCGAATATTCGAGCTGCGCGCGGCAATCGCAGCGCTGCGACGCCAGCACATCGCCGGTCAGGCACTGCGAGTGAATGCGCACCAGCGGAATCCCGCCGCGCTTCAGCGATCCGCGCACGACTGCCACGGCACTCTCGTTTGGTCCGGAGCCTTCGATCCCGTAGATGCGAAATGCTCCGAATTCCGAAGGGAGGCTCGCCTCGGCCACTATCCGTGCCTTGCCCTTAGCCGGTCTCTTTTTCATGAGTCTCCGATGATTCAATGTGCCACAGATACAACGATACCGGCGTTCCATCCTCGAGGTGAGCCGTTTCCTGGGCGTGGGCGGGCCAGCTCGCCATGCCGTGGCCGTGGGATACGATGCGCGCTCCGGGGCGCAACTGTTCACGGAGGCTTTGCATCAACCGCAAGTTTCCCTGCACCGAAAGGTACAGCACCACCACGGACGCCGCGCGCACATCGGTTGTTTTGGCGTCCTCATGGCGAAACTCGACTCTGTCGGCCACCCCGCTGCGTTGGGCGTTGGCCCGCGCTTCCAATATGCGCTGCGGGTTGACGTCCACTCCCACCGCGCGAATCCCGTACTGCATTGCCGCGCGAATCACAATTCTGCCATCTCCGCAGCCCAAGTCATACAGCACATCTCGGGTGCCCACTTTCGCGAGTTGCAACAGTCGATCGACGACGGGCTCCGGCGTCGGCTGGAAACCTGCCAGGTCCGGGCCTGGACGGTCGCGCATACCGTGTTCGCGCCACAATCGCCATGGCCGCAGGATCGCGTAGGCCGGCGAAAATTTTCCCGGCGCGGGCATCACTTCGCGGTCGATCTCGGTGGGGCTCGCCGACAGTCGCAGTGTGTGGCGAATCCCCTGCCACGCGGTGTCGCGCGATGCCAGGCGAAAGTAGGCTCGGCTCCGCGCCCCTCTTCCGCGTTGTGTGCTCGCCGCGATCGGCGTAAATTGCTCGATAATCGGCTCCGCCAACCGGCGCACGCGCGTATCGGCTTCTGCTCTGGCCAGAATCTCGGCGCTGACGTCAGCGCGCAGCACCCGGTGCGCAACGTAAACGCCCAGCAGCAGCAAGCGCCCGCACTGCAGTTGCTGCGCTATCCGAATTGCGGAGTTCCAATCGAGACCGGACGCCTCGATCACCTCGCCGACGTTGCCGATCGCTCGCAATCGGTTCCAGTAGCCGGTGGCGCCCCACACGCATAAATGCACAAGTAAATCTTCGAGGGATGTCGCCCGAAGGCGCCTGCCGCTGATTTCCACTTCCATTGTGCCGCCGGCCGCGCGATCGATCGTTGACTCCACCGGCACGCCCCGGAGCGTCCGTTCCGTCTGCAATGCGAAAAAGACGCCAGCGTTCTCATCGATAAATTGATACGGACCGCCGGCGGTTGTTTCGCGGTCGGCGCGGGGCAGGTAACCGGCTGATTGCAGAATCGCCCCCACCTGCGCTACGTCGCGCTCCCGGATCAGAAATTCCAGATCAGCGTATTCGTTGTGCCGAAGGCCACGCGACGCGAGCCAGCCGAGGATCGGCACTTGCGAAGGAACGAACGCGATCCCGTCCGCGGACAAGAGCCGTGAAATTCGTTCGACCTCATCGATCGAGAGTTGATCGGCTGCGCGCGCTTGCTGAGCGCTGCGTCGCAGCACCTCTCGCCATTGGAGAGGAATTCGCCCGGCGACCACTGCGCTCAGATGCGCGTCGAGGCGCCCCGCGCAATCGTGGTGCAACGCATCCGCCACCAGATTCGGCCAATTCACGCCGGCGGGGACCAGCGATTCGATGCACTCGACGTCCACCGCCGCGAGAGTCTTGCGCGCGCATGCAACCAACAACTGGATTTCGGGCGCGCTGTTTTTTGGTTCGCCGACCAATTGCACCTCAATGGCATGCGATCTTCACCGAGTTGCTGCCTGCGAGGGAAAGCCCGATCAACCGCAAAAAGCCGCTCACGGAGGCCTGCAGAGAATACCAAAGCGATTGAAGCCGATAACCGCCAGCAACAAAATTCTACCCCGAGCGTCAAGCGAAGCCGTTGCGTCTGGCGCGCTTTACTTCGCCCCGGCCTTTGGCTACCTTTACTTCATCGTGCACGCTCTGCGGATACGCGGTGGCGCCTCATCATGATCGCACCCGGACAAATCGAGGCCGTCGCCCACAGCAAAGACATTCTGTTCACGCTGGTTCTGAAGGTGGGGTTCGCGGCTTCGCTGGCCGCTCTGTTGCTGCGCTTTTCCACCTTTCGGCGCATTCTCTTCACCGAGCGAAGAGACTCGGATCAAAAGGTGCTGCTGTTGTTATTCCTCACTCCGCCACTAGCCATCGGCATTGTCCTCCGTCTGGTCGGATACCCGTTCTTCGATCTCACCCTGGAGGGCTCGTTCCTGATGGGTTTGATCGGAGGGAATATGGTGGGGCTGCTGGGCGGGTCGCTGATCAGCCTGCCGGCGTTTGGCAACCACGAGTGGTTGTCGGCGCCCATGGCGGCGTTGGTCGGGTTGATGGCCGGGCTGGTCCGGCAGGTGATGCCCAACAAGGAAGTGGTCTGGGACTTTGGCCCGTTCCTGTTCCTCAATCTTCCGCGCTCGATCGTGCGCTGGGTTCGCGACGGCGTTTTCAACTGGGCCATGCTGCCGCTGGCGGCTTGCGCCAGTTTCGAACTCGGACGCATGGCGCTCGCTTCCGCTGTGCCTCCGCACTGGCTCTTCGCGATCCATCCATATTCGTGGCTCATGATGCTGCTGGTGGTGTTGTCGTCGCTGATGGCCGTGGCGGTTCCGATCAAGATTTGGCACAGCACGCGCCTGGAGATGAACCTCGAGCTTAACCAACAGTATTTGTTGAAGGCGCGCATGGATGCGCTGACCAGCCAGATCAATCCGCATTTCCTTTTCAATACCCTGAACACCGTTTCATCGCTCATTCGCTACGATCCCGACACCGCCCGCGAAGTGGTCATCAAGCTTTCCAACATTCTTCGCCGCCTGCTGCGCCAGACCGAGACTTTCGTCCCGTTGCGCGACGAGCTGGAGTTCATCGACGACTATCTGGATATCGAAGTCGTCCGCTTTGGCCCCGACAAGCTTCAGTTCTTCAAAGAAATCGCTCCCGACACGCTCGAAAATTTTATTCCCAGCATGTTGCTGCAGCCGATGGTAGAAAACGCCATCAAGCACGGCTTAGCGCCAAAGCTCGAAGGCGGAGAAATCCACCTGCGCACGCGGCGCGACGGCGGCAACCTGATGATTGAAATCGAAGACAACGGCCTGGGAATGGCCCAAGAGCGGCTGTCGGTGATTTATTTCCAGGGCATCGGAATCAGCAACGTCCACGAACGCCTGCGGCTGCTCTATGGCGATCAATTCGGGATGGACATTCGCAGCCGCGAGGGCGAGGGAACCCTGATCCAAATCAAAATCCCCGAACTTGTCTCCACGTTCGCCGCCGCGCCGTAGCGTCCCCCGAGCCAGGCCTGGTGCTTCGACTTCCGCCGCGAAACTGGCGTACAATTTGCCTCACGAGTCTTAGCACCACAGGGCGGAAGGGGCGAACGCAATGGCCAAGCGCAAGGGTCCAGAAGGCGACAACGAATCGAGCCTCAGCGCGCTGGGCCTCTTGGTCCTGCTGATTCTCGCGGCGTGGTTCGCGCTGGGCTACGAACTGCAAACCCTTATCGCCTTCGAGGTTCACCACTGGGCCTCCGACAATCCCGCATTGAACGTCACGCCGCAAACCGCCGCCGGTGCCGCGCCTGCCGCTGCCACCGGGCCTCGCATTGAGCACTTCAATTATCAATTCAATTTAGTAGGGAAGGAGCTGCCTCCTCACGACGACGCCACCCCGGACTACGCCGTGGTGCAGTCCAAGACCGGCCAAGTGGTGATCTTCTACAATCCCGACGAAGAGATCGACATTCTGGCGGGACTAAAGGCAGGAAACACGGCGTTATCGCGCGGATATAACACAATTTTCGCCGACCATCTTTTTGACTCGAACTACAGTCTGTACACGGCGGTGTATTCGGCGAGCCCCGCGCAAGCACATCCCTGGATGCCTCGCGCCGACGCTCTGCGGCTGGATTCGCTCCTGATTGACAAGCTTTCCTTCGGCGTCGACGCCCCTGGGCCTACCTATCTTTTCAACTGGGGCGGCCTTCGCGGCATTCGGTTCGGCGACGCTGCACACGGCGGACCGGTAGCGTTTCACGCCTTCGACAATCATGACCGGCAATTTCGTTTCGTGTTTACCACCCGCGCCGACACGCCCACACCCGTAGTCCTGAATGAAGCGGAGATCGAACAGATAGTCCAGTCGGTCCGCACCGCGTACTAGAGTTTTTGCGGGTCTATTTGCTGGCGCGCGAGGTTCCTACGCGTTCTGTTTCTTGGCGATTTCGATCAGCGATGGCAAGACATTGCCGAAACTGGTGCCGCTGGCCTGGCCGAATTCGAAGTATATCTTGCGGTATAACTCGTATAGCCGGTCATACACCTTCTGCGCGTCGGGCTGTGGCTGGTAGACGATATGTTCCGGGCAAACCTGCTTCTGCGCTTCTTCGATCGTTTTGAAAGCGCCGGCGGCCATAAACGCAAAAATCGCCGAGCCCAGACTGGTCACGCTTTTGCTGGGCACCAGCACAGGCCTGCCCAAGACATTCGCGTACACCTGATTGAGCACTCGATTGCTCTGGGGAATTCCTCCCCCGTTGATCACTCGCTCGATGCTGGTCTCGTGCTCGGCCATGCGATCGAGAATCACCCGAGTGTGAAATGCCGTGCCTTCGATTGCGGCGAAAAGTTCATCCTGCGCGGTGCTCTGCAAGTTCCATCCCAGAGTAATTCCGCCGAGGTTGGCGTTCACTAACACCGTGCGGTCGCCGTTGTCCCAGGTCATCCGCAGCAAGCCGGTTTGTCCCGCGCGATACTTTTCGAGGCCCTTGCTCAACTCCGCGACCGAGGTATTCGCGCGCTGCGCGATCGCGTTGAAAATATCTCCGGTAGCGGAGAGCCCCGCTTCGATCCCGGTGTAAGCGGGATGCACGCTGCCTTTCACCACCCCGCATACACCCGGAACCAACTGCGATTGCCGCGATATTCCGATGATGCAGGTGGATGTGCCCACTACGTTGACCATGTCTTTTTCGTGCCCGCCCGCGCCAATCGCGTCCCAGTGCGCGTCGAACGCCCCTACCGGGATCGGAATGCCCGCGCGCAGCCCCAGCTTTTCCGCCCAAAACGGCGAAAGAGTCCCAGCGATATGATCTGAAGTTTCGTAGTCACCTTGCAGCTTGGCGCGCACCGCCGCCAGCAGGGGATCGACCTTCACCAGAAACTCTTCGGATGGCAGCCCGCCCAGGCCTGGGTGCCACAACCACTTGTGTCCCATGGCGCACACGCTGCGCTTGGCCTTGCCAGGATCGGTGACGCCGCACAACGTAGCCGCCACCATGTCGCAATGTTCGAACGCGCTGGCGAAACGCGCTCGCTTATCGGGGTTGTGGCGCAGCCAATGCAGAAGCTTTGCGAATCCCCATTCCGAGGAATAAATCCCGCCGCACCACTCGATGGCTTGCAGCTTTTCCTGGTGGGCCATGGCGGTAATTTCCGCGGCTTCGGATTTTGCGCGATGATCGCACCACAGGTAATAGTCGTCGATCGGGACCATCTGCGCGTCCACCGGCACGACCGACGACCCGGTGGTATCGAGCGCGATGGCAGCAACGTCGTTTCCAGAGATTCCGGCCTGCGCTAGCGCTTGGCGCATGGCTGCAGCCAGCGCGCGCATGTGATCGTCGTGCGACTGGGTGGCGTATTCGGGATCTTCGCGCTTGCGATGGAGCGGATATTCGCTGACGGCCGAGGCAAGCGTGCCCTTGGTGCTGTCCACGATCGAAACGCGAACACTCAGTGTGCCGAAATCGACGCCCGCTACGATAGCCATGAACTAGGACCTCGGAGAAATCCAGTTTTACTCGGTGCTACGAAGCTCTGCCCATTTCGGAGAACGCTACGCCTGGTGCCAATACGTCGGCCATTTGAAATAGCGTGTGGCGGCTTCGTATACGGCGCCGGCAGTGCTCGACATGTTCGCGGCGACGTGATGCTCGAATCCGTTTTCGCAGATGTAGCGCAGCAACTTTTGCATCTGCGGAATTTCCACCACCCCCGCGCCGCCGAATGTTTCGAGCGGATCGTCGGTGAACTGGCCTTGGCCGACGTACCCGCGAATCAGCCCGTGCTGATCGTCAGTAGAAAATCGCGCAAAACTCATCGGCGAGGCTTTCACTTTGCCCACCACCGTGCCGAACGTGTTGTCTTTGCCTACCGTGCCCGCGATGATTGCCTGGTAATCCATTTTCATCGACTGGAAGAAATGTTTCGGCAGATTGCTGCAGTGGAAGCAAACGGCTTTATCGGGATTTTCGCCGTAATTGTTGTTCCAGTCCAGCAGCGCGCTGGGTGTTTGAGATGCCAACGCCAGCGCGTACATGCTGATGGTGCCGCAGACGTCCACTTCGCACGCGCTGGGTATGAGCTCGTCGCTCATCATACTCATCACCGTGCAGGGAACCACGCCGAGGTTTTCCTCGATCGATGTCCAGCACTGCACCGCGCTGACGGTGACTTCGGTGGCCTTCATCCATTGGTCGATCACCGCGCCGAGCTTGGCCATCTTCATCAAAGCCGATGCCGGCACGCCGTCGGTCCCAACATATTTGTGGATCTTCGCCAGTTTCGCCTGCGCCGCGTCGTCCGAATCTTTCATCCGCTCGATTCGTCCGAGCACTTCGGAAAGGTCCAGCGTCTCCACCGAAATTCCCGCGGACTCCAGCAGCCGCTCGCTGTAACGCACGGTATTAAATGCCGCCGGCCGCGCGCCGATGCTGCCGATTCGCAAATTGCGGAATCCGCGCACTACCCGGCAGACGGCGGCGAACCAAGCCAGGTCTTTCCGGAATTCATCGGAGCTGGGCGAAACAGTGTGCGAAGTGGTGAGCGAGTAGGGAATCCGATACTGCATCAGGTTGTTGCAGGCGGACATCTTTCCGCAGAAACTATCGCGCCGGTGCGCGATGGTCATCTTGGCCGGGGCATCCGGAGTGGCTTGCACCAGCACCGGCACATTCAAACCGGCCAGGCGCAGGGTGTCTGCAATGGCGCGCTCATCGCCGAAATTCGGCAGCGTGACGATCACGCCGTCGATGGCCTCGCTGTGCGCGCGAAAGTGCGCGGCGCAACGCCTGGCCTCTTCGTAAGACTCGATTGCCCCGTGGTTGCTCTGGTCGGCTGGCAGTACCACCGCTTCGATACCCGCTTGCTTCATCGCGTGCAGCATTTCCTGGCGGCCAGTCTCCGCCAAATGCCCCGGAAAAAAGCCACGGTTCCCGACAATCAAGCCCATCGTTATCGTTCGGTCTGGCATAATCCTGATCCCTTGGAAGAATCAATCCGATGAAGCGTACTACGCCGCGGCGAATGCGGTGAACGTGTGGCGACGGTCTACGGCTACGATTTTCCGGCGCGCGGCGCGAATTTCAGGCAATATCCCGCCCCGATAACCAACAGCACCGCGCCCCACCAAATATTCGCGTGCAGATTGAGCAGCACCACGGTGTGGTCCGGCGGGTGGCTGAGCTGATACAGACCGGCACTGAGGATCAGGATTCCGTTGACCAAAAGGGATATCCCGATAAAAAACCAAATCGAAACTTCACGGCTTTCAGGCATGGGCATCACCAGAAAAGAAAATTCAAAACCACAAATACCACCGCCACCACCACCGCCCAGAACATTGGCTTCTGTATCAGCGAAAGATGGCCCTCCGACGGTAGGTCGGTCTGGCCGTACACCAATCCCGCCAGTTCACTCACCGGCTTCGGCTTGGTTACCAAACTCACCGCGACCGTAACCGTCACGCAGATAATCCACGACCACATCGCGCGATAGATGTTCTCGGCCATATCCTTGGCGTGAGGCGACAGCGCCACGTATCGCAGTGCGGTGGGATCGACCTTCACCCACGCCCACATTCCGATCGAAGACACCGTGCCGGCCAGCAGCCCCCAGAATCCGCCGGCCGGGCTGGCGCGCTTCCACAGCATTCCCAGGATCACCGTGCCGAACAGCGGAGCGATAAAGAAGCTGAACAGGGCCTGCACGTAGTCCATGATGCTGAGGAACTGCATTACCAGGTAGGCCGTGCCCACGCTGATCAGCACGCCCAGAATCGTGCACCAACGGCCCATGATGACGTTCTGCCGGTCGGTAGCATTTTTATTAATCAGCGCGCCGTAAATATCGTAGGTCCACACCGTGGAAAACGCGCTGACGTTGCCGGCCATGCCGGACATGAACCCGGCAATCAGAGCGGTGATCCCCAAGCCCAGCAACCCTGGCGCGCAATACCGCGCCAACATGAGCGGCAGCACCTCGTTATAGCTGTGGCCTCCCGTCGCGACCGCCACTGCCTCGCCGGTCAGATGCATCGGCAGCACCGCCAAGCCGAGCAAGCCGGGAAGAATCACGATGAAGGGAACAAACATTTTGAAGGCCGCGCCGATAATTGGCGCCATCTTCGCGGAACGCAAATCTTTCGCCGCGAGCACCCGCTGCACCACCAGGAAATCGGTGGTCCAGTATCCAAAGGAAACGACGAAACCCAAACCGAAGACGATTCCGGTCCAGTGAACACCCATGGGATTGTCGCTAAACGAGCCCAGGTATTTCCACGCGTGCGTATATTCCACCGAAGCATTGCGCGCGATCTGGAGTTGCAGGTTGTGCCAGCCCCCGGCCTCGATCAGCCCGAAGATCGGAATCACCAGCGCCCCGGCCCAGATCAAAATGAATTGCAGCACTTCGTTGAAGATCGCCGAACGCAAACCGCCCAGCGAGACGTAGATCGCCACGGTAATCGAAGACACCCAGATGCTGAAGTTGATGTCCCAGCCCAGCACCACTTTCATCACCAGCGCCATCGAGTACATATTGATGCCGCTCATCAGCACGGTCATGAACGCAAAGGAAATCGCGGAGAGCGCGCGGCTGGACTCACCGAAGCGTAATTTCAGATATCCGGGCACCGAGTGGGTCTTGCTGATGTAATAGAACGGCATCATCACCAGCGCCAGGAAAAGCATCGCGGGAATGGCGCCGATCCAATACCAATGGATCGCCAGGATGCCGTACTGATACGACGCTGCCGCCCAGCCCATCAGTTCGAGCGCGCCCAGGTTGGCCGACAAGAAGCTGAGGCCGGCAACCCATGCGGTCATCTCGCGTCCGGCCATGAAGAAGTCGTCGCCAGTGTTGGCGCGCCCCTTCAGGTAGAAACCGATAGCCAGCACCAACCCGAAATAGAACGCGATGATCGCCATATCGATGCCCGAAAGTTTCACCAGGCGATCGGCGATTAGCAGAGCAAAGGCTGGGTTCATGTTTTTGTCACCGTCTGTCCGTAATAGGCCTTGCTGCCGTGCTTGCGCAAGAAATGTTTGTCATGCAGCACATGCGAAATCGGCTTCACTTCGTCCATCAGCGACGCGGTGAAGTATGCCATTTTAGCCACCGCTTCCAAAATCACCGAATTGTGCGCGGCGCCGGCAGGGTTTACACCCCAGCAGAACGGCGCGTGGCTTCGGACTAGAACCGCAGGCACGCTCAGCGGGTCGATCTTCTCAAAGGCGCGGCAAATTGCAACTCCGGTGTTTTTCTCGTACTCGGATTCAATTTCCCCCGGGGTCAGCTCATCGGTCACCGGCACCTGCCCGTGGAAGTAGTCGGCATGGGTGGTGCCGAAGCAGGGAATGGAACGGCCGGCTTGGGCCCATGCGGTGGCAAACTCCGAATGGGTATGGGCGACGCCGCCGATGCCCGCGAAATGCTTGTAGAGTAATAGATGGGTGGGAAGGTCGGAAGAGGGTCGGTATTGGCCGTCGATAATCTTGCCGTCGAGGTCGGTGACCACCATGTGCTCAGGTTTCAGTTCATCGTAGGGCACGCCGCTGGGCTTGATGGCGACCAAATTCTCTGCGCGGGAGATGCCGCTGGCGTTGCCGAAGGTGTAGAGGACCAGTCCCCGGCGGACCAGCTCCAGGTTGGCTTCCAGAACCTCTTCGCGCAAGTTCTTTAGTAGCATTGATCTACGCCCACCGAGGTCGCCGCAGGCCTGCTGAACCGGCGAGCAAACGTTTTCGCAAAACAGGTGAAGCTACTGAATATGTTGGCCTGTTGTCAATGGTAATCCACGCCGATCACCCGGCGCGCAGCCACTCTGGCGCGGCTTCCCAGCGAGGATTCCGGCTGCCTCAGAATCGCTCACTTGGATTTATGGACGAATTTGTGCTTGATGTCGGGCCAAAACTCACGAAGTTCGAAGGAAAGCGCGTCGTACAGGACTTGCGTCCCGAAGGTATCCATGGTGTTCCCGACCGTGCGCTCTTGACGGGGCTGATACAAATTGGAGATTGCCGCGGTGGACGCGCTGCCGACTATCTCCGAGAAGTTGAACTGGGCGTGGCCCGAATCGGTGCGGGTGACCACGATGCGCGTGGCCGAGTAGAAGAAGCGGTGGGTAAACGATCCTTTGGACTTTTGAAAATAACGGGGATCCTGGCGAAACAACGTCGGCCATATCGCGCCGGTGTTGATATTGCCGATGGCCTGGTTGGCAAACGCGTTTCCATAACGCCTCGCGTAGCCCTTCAGCCCCTGGTGCCACTCCGGATTGTCGTTTTCGGCTTGGTTCACCAGCGCCACCACGCCCACGAACGCGAACTCCGCGGGATCGAAGATCCCTTCCGCCGAAAGCTTAAACTTTTCTCCTGTGCTGAGCGGCTTAATCGCTCCACCGCCTTCCACGGTCACATAGTTCGGGAGCACGCCGAAGAGCCGGTCGTTCTTGGGTGTGGTGGTATTGCCTTGGGCGCCTGTGCCGTTCGGAGTCGGCTGCGCGGGGAGCGGCTGCTGAGGGGCGGGTGCCGGCGCTGGAGTCTGCCCAGCGGGCTGATTCTGATCTGGATTTTGCGCCGGAGTCTGCGCGGCAGGCTGACTCTGATCGGCAGGGGCCGCTGCGTCCGCGGATGGATCGTTCGTCGCCTCTTGCGCCCTGCTGCGCAGCGGCACCAGCAAGAATAAGCTCAGCGCGGCGGCGTAAACGGCAGCCTTCGCCGTGTTCCTGCTATATGTTGTTAACAACGATTCTCTCCCAAGTGTAGGGACCGCCTGTTCGGGGTCGAGCACCGAAAGTCCCAGCCCACCATGACGTGTGTAAGTAACTAGGATACCCCGCAAGCGGTCCGGGTTTCTTAAATCCTTTGCGCCCACTATTGTTTCGCCAACTCCACGCGTCGATTCTTCGCCCGGCCATCCTCGGTGGAGTTGTCCGCAATGGGTTGCGTTTGCCCCCAGCCCCGCGAACTCAAGCGTGCGGCCGGCACCCCATGAGCCACCAGCCAGGCCACCACGGCTCGCGCTCGCTGCTCCGAGAGAGCTTGGTTGGCGTCGGGCGTGCCCACGTTGTCCGTATGGCCGTCGACGCGAAGCTTGGCCGTGGTGTCGCCCTTCATAAATTTAACGATCTCCTGCAGAGTGCCTTCTGAATCCGCCAGAATAGTCGCCTGGGCAGTTTCAAAATGAATGCCGTACACCGTCGCGTGCCCAGTGCTGGCTAACTGGTCGGAGAGCGAAGACGTATCAGCCGTTACCTCTTGCTGCATCGCTTTCACCGTGACGATCGTCTGGGAGTAATTTTCCGGCCCGGGCTCCACTTCGATCCAGGTATTTGCCTTGTGGGCCACGATAGTGTTCGGCCCATCTTCAAAGTCGATGGCGAGGCCCGCACGCTTGAATGCCGCCTCAAAGTTTCGGACCACCTGGATGGCGCTCACTCCGTCCCGGACGGTGTAGGTCCAGGTCCAAACTTCGCCCTCGAAGGTTTTGTCGACGCCATTTCCATCCTGATCCTTACTGGTAGGCATGGTCGCCTGATCGAATTCCTTGTGATCGCAACTGAAAATGGTGCTGCCCTGCATGCGAACCAACAGGGGGGAGTCTTTGCACCCCTCCGCGTCGGGACTGTCTTGAGCTCGAACCGCGGAGCAGGAAATCAGCAGAACGGCACAGAGAGCGAGACCTTGAGCTTGAGCAGTAAGCTTCACGGGCATGGTCCTTTTCGGGCGGCGAATCCGGTTGATAGTCAATCAGGCCATCTTTTATACGAGAATCAGTTCAGGCGTGCAACCCCGGGGGCTTCGGCGCTCGGTCCGACAATCTTGAAAACGGCTGGAAATTGGGTTATCTTCGCGAATATCCGCGACTTATAACGGGCTATCGATCCTTGCCACGACCAGGTACTGAACCCCGCGCCACCTAGCGGGGGGAGGTGTAACGATGGGATATCTCCCGGGTTTTGATCAAGATGTGTTTATCAGCTACGCTCACCTGGATGACGACACCCATTTCCCGGAGACCAGCGGTTGGGTGGCCCAGTTCCATGCAGACCTCGTGCAATACGTCACCGGCCGCCTGGGGCAGCAGGCCCAGATTTGGCGGGATTGTGAAATTCGCAGCAATGAAGACTTCGACCGCAAGATTCGCGCCCGCCTGGTCCGCACTGCCACCTTCCTTTCCATCATGAGCCCCAGCTTCATGAAGCGTGAATGGTGCCTGATGGAGCTTCAGAAATTTACCGAACAGGCGCAGCAGAATCTGGGTGTCTTGTTCGACGGCGAGAAGTCTCGGATTTTCAAGGTGGAGAAACTGCCCACTGAACGCCGCAACCTGCCGGTTCAGTTGCAAGGCACCGGGGGCTACAAATTCTATCGGGACCATCCGGACCGTCCCGGGCAAGCGTATGTGTTTCGCCCGATTTTGGGCGGCGACTATGTGCGCGAATATCTCCAGAGACTGGAAGATTTGGCCGGCGATATTGTGAAGGTGATGGAGGGCATGGCAGGGATATCGGTGTCCCGAACCGGCGGACCGCCCCTGGGCGTTTACCTGGCGGAGACGACTTCGGACCTGGATTCCGAGGCGAGTGAAATCCGGCGGGATTTGAAAAGCCGGGGATACGCAGTGTTCCCGCAAGGCGATATGCCATACCGCGCGGCCGATTTTTCCGCGAAAGTGCGCGAATATTTGTCGCGCAGCGTGCTCGCCGTGCAGCTCGTCGGTAACGAATACGGCATGGTGCCGGAGGGCGAGAGGGAAAAGTCCAACGCTTGGTTGCAAACGGATCTGGCGCTGGAGCGGGCCACAGATCCCGGTTTCCGGCGGGTGATCTGGATGCCGCGTGGTGTTTCCCCCGCGGATGCGCGCCAGCAAAAGTTCCGGGACTACCTTACGGAGGACGCGGTGCAAAAGCGCGCCGAGGTGCTCGAAAACAATCTCGAAGATGTAAAGACCACCATTTTGGAGAGCCTGGCGAAAGCGGAGCGCGAACGGCAAGCGCCCAGGCTCGCCGTCGCTTCGACACAGAGCACCGCCGGAACCGTGGGAGCCGCGCCATTGCCCCATGAACCCGACACTCTAGTGCGGATATACGTAATCTGCGACCGCCTGGACCGAAAGACGCCGGACTTCCAGGCGCTCCGCGGATTCCTCTTCGATCAAGGCTACGAGCCGCTGTGGTCGCGTGAGAGCGAGGCCGAGGACATCGCCGGAACCGACGTGGTCCAGGCCCACGCCGAAAATCTGGCCATCTGCGACGCCTGCCTGATCTATTACGGCCGAGGATCCGCAAATTGGTTCCACACCAAGTTGATGGACCTGCGCAAGAATCTCACCCGGCGCGAGAAACCCGTTTTCGCCAAGGGCGTATATGTTGCGCCTCCGCAAACGGACGACAAGTCCGAACTGCAAACCCATGAAGCGCTGGTGATGCGCGCCGGTGAAAGTTTCTCGGCGGTTCCGCTGGCGCCTTTCCTCAAGAAAATTGCCGAAGCTTCGGCGGGGAAGAGAAGCTAATGGCTCCGCAGGTGATGTCGAATCCATTTCCGGGTCTGCGCCATTTCGAGACCAACGAAGAATATCTATTCTTCGGCCGGGAAGGACAGAGCGAAGAAATTCTCCGCCGCTTGGGCCAAAACCGCTTTGTAGCGGTCGTGGGCACTTCCGGCAGCGGAAAATCGTCGCTGGTGCGCGCCGGCTTGCTTCCTTATCTCTACGGCGGATTCCTTTCCGGGACCGGTTCGCATTGGCGCGTGGCCATGTTCCGTCCGGGCATCGATCCCATCGGCAATCTGGCGCGAGCGCTGGATTCCCCGGAGGTTCTCGGTGCGACCGGCGAAGGCGAGCCTGATCCTCGCCGCGCTTTGATGCGGGAAGTCACTCTGCGGCGCAGCGGTCTGGGCCTGGTCGAGTCAGTGAAGCTGGCGCGGCTACAACCGCACGAGAATGTGCTGGTGATCGTCGACCAGTTCGAAGAACTTTTTCGATTTTCCGGCGCCGCGGACTCCGAGCACAAAGAAGACGACGCGGCCGCGTTCGTTAAATTGCTGCTGGAGGCTGGTGCGCAAAAGGAGCAGCCGGTTTACGTCGCCTTGACCATGCGCTCGGACTGGATCGGGGACTGCGCCCGCTTCCGTGACTTGCCGGAAACCGTTGCCGCTGGCCTGTACCTGATTCCGCGCATGACCCGCGATCAGCGCCGGGCGGCGATCGAAGAGCCGATCCGCGTCGCCCAGGGAGAAATCTCCTCGCGCCTGGTAAATCGCCTGCTCAACGACGTGGGCGATAATCCCGATCAACTTCCGATTCTGCAGCACGCGCTGATGCGTACCTGGGAGTTCTGGTCCACCCATCGCTCCGACGGCGCGCCGATGGACCTCGCCGACTACACCGCCATCGGCACCATGGCCAACGCGCTTTCCAAGCACGCCGATGAGGCCTACGAAGAACTCCCCACCGAGGGTCAGCGTTCCATCGCCAAGCGGGTATTCCAGGCGCTAACGGAAAAGGGGGCGGACAACCGCGAAGGGCGCCGCCCGACCAGTATTGCGAACTTGATCGAGGTCACCGGCGCCAATTCTACCGACGTGATAGCGGTGATCGAGGGTTTCCGCCGGCGGGGCCGCTCGTTTTTGATGCCACCCGTGGAAGTGCCGCTCGCCAAGGACACGATAATCGACATTTCACACGAGAGCCTGATTCGAGGATGGGAGCGGCTCCGGGAGTGGGTTACCCAGGAGTCGGAGTCGGCCAAGGTCTATCGCCGCCTGGCGGAAACCGCAGTGCTCTACCAGCAGAAAAAGGCCGGACTGTGGCGGGATCCGGATTTGTCCAACGCTCAGCTTTGGCAACAGACCCAGCGCCCAACGAGTGGCTGGGCGAAGCGCTATCACCAGGAGTTTGACCTGGCCATCGCGTTCCTCGATCAAAGCCGGCGCGACCGGGAGCTCGAGATCGCCGAAGAGCAGCGCCGGCGTGACGAGGATTTGCATCGCGTTCGCCGCCAGGTTGCGCAGCTCACTGCAGTTTGCGTAATTGCCCTCGCGTTTCTGGCGTTAACGGTTTACGCCGGTATCAAATTCAAGGCGGAGCGATCCGTCGCTATAGAGTCTGCCAGGAAAGCCGAGAACGAGAGACAGGAAGCGGAGCGGGACAAACAGCAGGCCGAGATCGCCAAGGAACAGGCCGACAAAAGTGCCAAGGCCGAACTAGAAGCGACTGCGAGCGCCCAGCTAAACTACGATCACGCCAACCAATCCCTCGCTATAGCCAAGGCAAAAACGGCGGAAGAGCAACAGATGGCCCAAAAGGCTGACGCGGCAGCGAAGGCCGCCGGGGCAGCAGCGAAGACCGCCGAAGAGGCAGCGCAGAAAGCGAAGCGCAACGAGGATGCCGCGATCGAGAACGCCTGGAACAACGTGGACGCGTTCGATGAACTGCCGGACAAAATTCAATCGCAGAAAGACATGCAGGCGCTTTCCACCAAGCTGCTGCAGGGCAGAATGGATCTGGCAGGCAAACTACTGAAAGACGACGCGGACGACAGCCAGGCGCTGGCACTGGAGGCGCGAGACCGTGTGTCCCTGGCGAACTTAAAGTTCAACCAGGGACTCGCCGACCAGGCGCAGAAGGTTTGCATCGCCAACGAGAGCTATGCCGAGCAGGAATCGGCCGCCGGTAAAAATTATTTTCACCGCGTGCTGGCTAGTTTGGTATTGGCCTACGCCGCAGAGACCCGCGCACGCATGGGTCAAAACAAAGAAGCCGAAGCTGACGCTGGCCGGGCCTTGGATACCGCCGACCAGGTGAGGACGGAGGTGAAGGATGCTTACCGCATCGCCATACTAAGCACAGCGTTCCGCGCGGCGGCCCGAGCGGATCGAAAATTAGCCGCGGAAGAAGCAGCCGTGCGTAACTTTGACGCGGCCAGGCTCTTGCGGCAGCGCGCCGCAACCGCGTATCTACACGCCGCCGAAACCAGGAAGTTGGCTTTTGACAACCCCCCAGCGGCCGACGCTCTGAGCGAATACATTACCGATCTGGATGGCGCCGCAGACTTGCAGCACGACCTCAACCAGGAAGACGAGGAACTTAAGACCCGGACCGCCGGCGTTAAGGAAGCTCTCGCTGCGCGGCCGAATCCCGATTTTGTCGCCAGCGATGTAATTTTCTGGCGCTATGTTAAGCGCAGCGACACGTTTCTGGAACAGGACAAGTTTCCTGAGGCTCAGAGCGACTTGGATGAGGCCCGCAAGTGGTTGGCGCGACTCGAAGCCAACGGTCACGACGCCAAATTCGACAGCATGGTAGCCGATCAACGAGCTGGCCGGTTGATGCGCGCGCGGGCGCGGCAAGAAGCCAAGCAGGATGCCCCCCGGGCGCTCCGGGACTTGAAGAGTGCGCAGGAATTTCATCTCCAGAGTCTCGCCACCACGCGCGGCATCGAAGCGGGCGACGATCCCGGCGGCCACTTGCGCAGCATCGCCACCGGTGACTACAATGTCGGCAAAGACTGGGAATTGATGGCGCGTCTTGACGCCGCACCGATCGCGGCAAAAGACCTGGACTTTGCGCGGAAATTTTACCGTGACGAGATCAAGGATCGGGAAAACGTCGTTGCGGCTGATCCCACCGATCAAGACGCCGTCCGCGACCTCGCGGGGGCGCACGCAGACCTGCGAGATTTGGAAAGCAGCGCGGGCAACTTCAAGGCGGCGCGAATCGAAGTCGATGCCCAGATCGTCTGCCTCAAGCCCTTGGCCGGCGGTGCCTCGCCGCTCGCATCCGACAAGTCATCCTTGGCGGCGGTGTACGGAAATCGTTCCTGGTACGATTTGTTCCTCGGCGCGTTCGACGAAGCGCAGGCCGATGTGGATGCCGCACTTCGTTACGACGGCGGCAAGATCTGGATTTTGACCAATAAGGCTCACGCCTTGTTGTTTCAGGGTAAGCAGGAAGAGGCATTCGCGATTTACCGCAAGTACGCCAATCAACGAGCGTACCCCGACGATCCCGAATCAACCGAAACTTTCGCCGAAGCCATTCTGATCGACTTTGCAAAATTTCGTGAGGATCCGAAATTAAATGTAAAAGCGCTGGCCGACGCGCAGCAAGCGGTGCTCCAATTCCAGGCCGCCGCATCGAATCCCGCTCAGGCGCCGGCGCAATAACATGGATCATTATTCCCCGCACGCCATCGATCGCCGCCGCGCTCGGCGCCGATCACCCGCGCCAAATCCTCCCGTCGGTTCCCATCGATGACCGCGCCTCATCAGAGCGGCGATCTGGATCTGGTCCTGCGACGAGTGCGCGTTGGCGTCACGGGACACCGTACTCTGGTTAATCCCGGTGCGGTTCGCCGGGGCCTCGAACATGTCTTTCAGAACATGGAAAGGCTTCTGCCTGGCGAGAAGCACGAATACGTGATCGTCTCCCCGCTGGCCGAGGGTGCCGACCGCCTGGTGGCGCAGTGGGTGCTCGACAACCGCCCCGGCTCGCAACTCGAAGCAGTATTGCCGATGGCGCGAAAGGAATACTACGAGACTTTCAGCGAGACGGAGCGCGCCGATTCGATACGCGAGTTCGATCTGCTGTGGAGCCGCGCTGCAACCCGCCGGGAGTTGGCCAAGACCGGCTCGCATGGTGACGCTTACAAGACAGTGGGAGAAGAAGTCGTCAAGATCTGCGACGTTCTCATCGCCATCTGGGACGGGCAACCGGCACGGGGCGAAGGCGGAACCGCCGGCGTTGTTGATTTCGCGCGGCAAAATAAATTCGCGCTGTTCTGGTTGAGCCCAGACGCCGGCAAGATTCGCGAGAGCAGCAATCTCGATCGCATGGCGCCGGACGTTATTTTCCTCCACGAATATAACAAGGAACACATCGGCGACGCCGAGATTACCCGGCAGGCGGACGATCGGCTGTGGGAAATGCAAGACTCCGCAGTCAAAAACGGTTTGGATCCCAAGATTCTGGAGCCGCTAAGGCTGACCGTGCTGCCTCATTTCGCCAAGGCGTCGGCGCTGTCCGCAAGTTATCAGACCAGGTATTTTAACTCGACCTATGCGGCGTACATTTTTAGCGCGGCTGCAGTTACCACCGCAGCGGCGGGGTTCTTATTTTTTCCGGGCCGGCACGTGATCTACGCGTTGGAATTTGTGGAAATCGCGGCGGTGGTGGTGCTGACGCTCACCCCGCGGTATCGGAGATTGCAGCGCAACTGGATCAATTATCGCTTTTTGGCAGAACGCTTGCGCGCTTCCTGCTTTCTGTTTGTCGTTGATCAACACGGGCTCACTTCCGAGACGCCCGCTGATCTCCGGGTTTCCTGGCTTCCGGAAGATCGGGTGCTCATCGCCCAGAACGCTATCCTGGCCTCCCTCCCCAAAGCCGGCCACACCGGCCGCTCCGTTCAGCATTACCAGCCGGGACATGACCATGCCGCGAAGAAGTTTTTGCTGAAGAGCTGGATTGATGACCAGCGAGATTACTACCGTCGCAAAAGCGTAGAGAACCAGACGAAACATGACACTTTGGAGCGTAGCCTATTAGCGCTGCTCATTATCTCCCTTACCGCCGCGCTGGTTCATTTCTTTGAAGGTATTTGGGTATCCCATGTGGTCGACAACGTTCTTGACCTCATCGCGGTGGCGTTTCCGGCAGTTGCCAGCGCCTTGGGCGGCATCAGCGTGTTCCGCCACTTCAATCGGACCGCCGAACGATACGAAAGCATGGCCGACCACCTGAGCAAGATCAGCCGGGAGATGACTACCCCTGAGGCACACTCTGCACCCATCCAAGAGACAGCCCTCTCGCCTTTGCAGCGCCTGATGCGCGAAGCCGATGCCGCCATGATCCACGAGCATCAGGGGTGGCGCGCGGTGATCGGAGTGCACTTGCCGGGACCGGGCTGAGCTTCTTGCATTCCCAAAGGATGGAGGCCTCACGTAAGAACTAGAACTACCCTGGATTCCTCGCAAAACTAGTGGTTTGTACGCAGTACGAAACCGGTACCAACCAGTACTGGCCTTTCATCGAAACACTGAACCTGATTTGTACCCTGCCTAGCCCTACCGGCCGGCCCACCTCTCACGAGACAATCGTCCTTCGCTTTTGGGGAGGACGTTATGAAGGTTATTCGGGTACTAGTCGCCAACCAGCCGCGCTTGATGCGAGAACTGGTCTTGGCGACCATTTCCGACCAGACGGACATAGAAATCGTCGGGCAGGTGGATCACGACGCCGCGGTTCCTGCCGCGGTCGCAGCCACCGCTCCCGATTTTCTGATCGTGGCGCTGGATTCCTCCGACCAGCTGGCCAAGCCGTTCGTGGAGATGCTGGTCACTCATCCGCGTTTGAAGATTCTGGGCATAGCGCCCAACCGCGACGCCACAATTTGTTATTGGCTTTCCATGGAGATTCGATCGAATCGCGTGGAGTCCTCCGAAGAGGGCATGCTCGGCGCCCTTCGCGGAGGCGCGCAGCTGGTATGAGCAACCCTGCCAGGGCTCAGCACACTCCCACGTCCGCGGCCAATTCTGAGGCAAATTACGAGATGAAGATGAATGCGAAAGAAGGTTCCGAAATCACGCTGACCCGCAGGCGTGCGAAATGGCGCTCCTCGATGACCTCCATCGCTGGCGCCGCGCTGATGTGCGCTGCCGGAGCGTGGCTGGGAGGGCCGGCTCGCGCGCAGCAAACCCAGTCGCAGCAGAATTCCCCGGCAAGACCGTCGCGCCCCACCGATCTGGCGCGGGAAAACCTGGGGCTGGTGGCTGCTTCGGCGACGGAGATTTCCACCGTTTTGCAGCAGGATCCGGGTTTGATGGTCGACCTCAAGGAATGGATTGCCCAGGACGCCACCAACCAGGGACAAGTGCTGGCCGAGACCGACCTCACCGACCTCGCGGTGATGGACCGCCTGCAGACCGACTCTCACTTGCGCGCAGTCGCCACCGGGCTATTGCGCAAGTTTGGATACCTCCGGCCCCACGTCAACCCGGACTCGCCCATGGCCAAGGAACAGGACTTGGTGATTCAGGAGCGCGCCAAATGGGTGGCCCAGGACGAGGAGCAGGAACGCCTCGAGCAGGGAAAAAAGCAGCGCCAGGAGCTGGCCCGGGAACGCGGTTGCGTGCCTTCCGCGTCGGACCCGGATTGCCCCCCTCCTTCCACTACCGCTACGGGGTTGCAGCAGAACCAGGGCGGCGGAATACCCGGCGGCGCCGGCCAACAGCAGTTGCTTCCGATGCAGCCGCAATACAATTTGCCGGCGACACCGAACGACCAGTTTCAACCGCAGAATCCGCTCAATCCGTTTCAGCTGAGTTCGCCATCCCAACAGCCTTCACTGATCCAGACGCGTCTGGGGTCAAGCGACGACGTGGGTGAGATTTCAGGCATTGGCAGCGGCGGTGGTGGCGGCAACGCATCGCTCGGGTTTGGTGCTGGCCTTTCCGGAGATTCGTCGGGATCCTCCGGTGGACTTGGTGGCGGACTCGGGATGGGCGGCGGCGGAGGTTTGGGAGGCGGATCCGACCTTTCTGGAGGTATGACCGGCATCCCCACCCCAGGACTCGATTCCGAGGCCATAGCCTCGATGCTTGCCGGCTCTGGTCAATCGAGCATGGGCGCAGGTATGGGCGGCTCATCCGCTTCCGGGTTCGGCGGTTACAGCCCCGCTTCGCCGTACGCGGCGTATCAGGCCGCTGGCGGCAGCACGGTTTCGCGCGGCGTCCCGATGCGGCCCTATTTCACGCAGAACTACAACGTTGGCTACGAACTGGTGCGTAAGGCTAGCCCCTACGCCGACCTCCCGTCGCTCTACGATATGTATATTCAAGCGTCGCCGCGCCTGCCCACCCTTCGCCGTTTCGGTCTGGACGTTTTTGAAAACGGCACCCGCGACACCCAATTAATTCCCATGGATTTGCCGGCCGGGCCGGATTATGTCGTGGGTCCTGGGGATGGATTGTCGTTCGACATGTGGGGCGGCATGACCCAGCGGTTTAGCCGCACCGTCGACCGCGAAGGACGGGTCAGTTTGCCCGAAGTCGGTCCGGTGATGGTCAGCGGCAAAAAGCTTTCGGACGTTCAGGACTCCGTGCAGCAGGTATTGCGCACCCAGTTCCGCGACGTTTCCGCGGCCGTGTCGCTCACTCGCCTGCGCACCATCCGGGTGTACGTGGTTGGCGATGTGGCCGCTCCCGGTGCTTACGATATTTCCGCGCTTTCCACTCCGCTCAACGCCCTGTTCGAAGCAGGCGGGCCCACCGCGCGCGGTTCGCTGCGCATCGTGCGGCACATGCGCGGCACCCAGGACGTCCAGGATGTCGATGTGTACGACATGTTGCTGCACGGCGTGCGCGATACCGTCGCTCCCCTGGAAAATGGCGATAGCATAATGGTCCCGCCGCTAGGGCCGGAAGTAACGGTGCAAGGATTGGTGCGGCGCCCGGCAATCTATGAGTTGCACGGGGAACAGAATCTGGCCCAGGCGCTCGACCTGGCTGGCGGAATTCTGCCGATCGCCACTCTTCGCCACATCGAAGTGCAGCGGCTGATCGCCCACGAAAAGCGCACCATGCTCAGCGTCGACATTCCGGATTCGGCGGATCCCGCCGCGATCCAAACCAAGCTCGAATCGTTCGCCATTCAGGACGGCGACACCGTACGCATCTTCCCGATCGCCGACTACAACGAGGATGCCGTATATCTCGAAGGGCACGTGCTGCGGCCCGGCAAATATTCCTACCGCGCCGGGATGCATGTCACCGACGTGGTCGGCTCGTTTCAAGACACCCTGCCCGAACCCGACTCGCAATACGCCGAAATCATTCGCTTGAATGCCCCGGACTACCATCCGACGGTGACCAGCTTCGATTTGAGCGATGCGCTGAAAGATCCCGCGCAGTCGCCGATCTTGCAGCCGCTGGACACCGTGCGCATCTTCAGCCGCTTCGATTTCGCCAATCCACCTTCGGTTTCCGTGGTTGGCGAAGTGCGCCGCCCGGGAACCTATCCCACCACCGGGCAAATTCATCTCAGCGATGCCGTGCATCTCGCCGGCGGCCTTTCCGACGAGGCCGAGTCCGACGACGCACAGGTGTTCCGCTACCTGCCGGACGGCAACCTGAAGATCTTCAGCGTGAGCTTGAAGGGGGCCATAGCCGGAGACGTGGCCGCGAATATCGATCTCGCCCCGCGCGACCGCTTGCTGGTTCATCGCAAACCGGCCTCGATCGAAGGCGCGACGGTGTACGTCGAAGGGGAAGTGGGCAGCCCGGGACGTTATCCGCTGACCACCAACATGAAAGTCGCGGACCTGATCCACGTCGGCGGCGGACTGAAAAACAGCGCCGATACGCAACTGGCCGACTTAACTCAATATTCCCAAGGCGAGCGTTCCGAGGTCACTGCCGCGCAGCACCAGGTGTTGATTTCCTCGGCCCTGGCGGGCGACCCCACTGCCGACCTTCCGCTGCACAACGGTGACGTGCTCACCATTCGTCAAGTTCCCGGGTGGCAGGATTTGGGAGCGTCGATCGCGGTGCGCGGCGAAGTGGTCCACGCCGGAACCTACGGTATTCGTCCCGGAGAGCGCCTCAGTTCCGTGCTCGAACGCGCCGGCGGATTCCAGCCCGATGCTTATCCGTACGGAGCCATCCTGCAGCGGGAACAAGTGCGCGAACTTGAATCCAAATCGCGCGACGAAATGGTGCGCCGCATCCGCGACGCCGAAGCCAACTTGCAACTTATGCCGGACACCGACACCCGGCAGAAAGAAGCCAAGGCCGCGGCCCTCCAGCAGTGGGAGAACACCCTCGATCATCTGGCCAATACCCCTCCCATCGGACGGGTGAATATCCGTGTGTCGTCGAAGATCGACCGTTGGAAGAATACCCAGGACGACATCGCGGTGCGGGCCGGAGACACCATCCTGATTCCCAAGCGGCCCAGCTACGTGATGGTCGAAGGCCAGGTGTTTAATCCCGCGGCAGTGTCGTATCGCCCGGGCAAGAGCGCAAGATGGTACCTGAGCCAGTCCGGCGGACCCACGGCCATGGCCAACAAGAAAGAGATTTTCGTAATTCGCGCCGACGGATCGGTAGTCGGGTCGCACGGCAATCTTTCGGTGTGGAGCGGCCAGGATTTGAACGCGACCCTGGCGCCAGGCGATGCGGTGGTCGTGCCGGAAAAGTCGCTGGCCATTGGCTTCCCGTGGGCCAACGTTTTCTCGTCGGCGCAAATCGCAGCTTCGGTGGCCAGCACCGTGTTTATCGCGTTGCACTACTAGCGGATCGTGTTGATCGAGCGAGGATGGCTTCGGATGACCATGAGCGCGGCGCTGGGGATTGCGGCGACGGTATTCGCCGCGTCGGATGCCGGCGCGCGGCCGCAAGACGCTGGTGCGGCCGGTTCGCCGCCGAGCGCCGCGGCCGCACCGAGCAGCACACCGGCCAATACTCCTGGCGCGAGTCAGGCGAAACCGGTAAAGAGAGAACCTGACCCGCCGCAACGGTCAGAGGAAACCGACAATAGTTTGGGGCTGCACTTGTTTAAACATTTGGCCGAAGATCAAAAAGCAATCTGGACCAGTCCGGCGCGGTTGCGCTGGGACGATGCCGATTGGCTTTTGCCATTGGGCGCGGTGATCGGCGGATCGTTCGCTACCGACACCGAAGTCAGCAAGCATCTCTCCAATTCTCCCAAGCGATTGCATGACAGCGACCAGCTATCGAACTACGGCGTCGGCGCGCTAGGCGTCGCCGGCGGCGGACTTTTCCTTTTGAGCGAAGTGACTCACGACGACCATAAGCGTGAGACCGGGCTGCTGGCCGCGGAAGCCGCACTCAACAGCTACGCGCTGGCCAAGGCATTTGACTACGGCTTTGGGCGCGAGCGCCCGCTGGTGGACGACTACCGTGGACGTTTCGGGCAGGGCGGCCAGTCCTTTCCGTCCACCCATGCAGCGGTAGCCTCGGCGATCGCTGGGGTGTTCGTGCACGAGTACCCTGGCCCGCTTACTTCGCTGCTGGCCTACGGCGCGGCTGCGGCGGTGGGCAGCGCGCGAATCACCGGCAAACAGCATTTTCCCACCGACGTCTTGATCGGCGAGGGCCTGGGTTACCTGGCCAGCCAGCAGGTGTATCGCAAACACCACGATCCGGAGATCGCCGGCGCCGACTGGAACACTTACGCCGAGACCCGCGAAGAGTCGTCCGGCGGCCACCGGCATTTTACCGGCAGCCCCTTCGTTCCGGTGGATAGCTGGATTTACCCAGCCATTCTGCGGCTCACTTCGATGGGCTACGTAAAGGGCGATTTTCTCGACGTCCGTCCATGGACGCGGGCCGAATGCGCCCAACTGGTCGCCGATGCGGGCGATCGGCTGCGCGGCGCTGAAAAAGATTCGCCGGAAGCGGAGAGAATCTACGATGCCCTGGCCGTGGAATTTGAACGCGAGCTTCACGACGCCGGTCCCGGTGCGGATGACGCCTATCGGGCCAAACTCGAGTCGCTGTACACCCGCTCGATGGAAATTACCGGAAGGCCGGTCGAGGATAGTTACCACTTTGGTGAGACCATAACGAATGACTATGGCCGGCCGTACAGCCAGGGCTATAACAACGATACCGGCTATTCCGGATGGGTCGGCGAGGGACGGTTCGTATTGTATTCGCGCGGAGAGTTTGAATTCGCGCCCGGCATTCCTGCGCTTTCCGGCGCGGCCGAGCAAGCCATTGCCACCGCCGACCAGAATCCGGTTCAGCCCGCCGCGCGGGTTCCCGCGGTGGACCGTTTCGAGTTACTCGATACTTACGTCAGCGCGGTGGCCGACAACTGGGATTTCTCGTTCGGAAAACAGAGTTTGTGGTGGGGCCCGGGAGAAGGCGGCGCGATGATGATCAGCAATAACGCGCTTCCGATTTACATGTTTCGGGTGAGCCGCGTCGCGCCGTTCCGTCTGCCCTGGATCCTCGGGTGGCTCGGTCCGATGAAGATCGATGCGTTCTTTGGCAAGCTGTCCGGCAACGAATTTCCTCCGCGCCCCATGCTGCACGCGGAAAAAGTGAGCTTTAAGCCCACCCAAAATCTGGAACTGGGCTGGAGCCGCATGGCCGAATTGGGCGGGGTTGGCCGTCCACTGACGATTGCCGCGCTCTTCAATTCCTATACCGGATTCCAGAAATCGTCCGTTTACTATGCGGCCAACGACAATCCGGGCAAGCGCACCAGCGGTTTTGATTTCTCCTATCGTCTGCCCTTCGTGCGCAACTGGCTCACCGTTTATCTCGATTCCATTGCCTCCGACGATCCCAATCCTATCGACGCCCCGCGCCGCGCCGCCCTCAACCCGGGACTTTATTTATCGCACGTGCCGCTCATCCCGAAACTGGAAGTGCGCGCCGAAGGGGTCTACACCGATACCCACACTTCGCGCAGCAATCACGGCGACTTTTTGTACTGGGATTTGTTCTATCACGATCTTTCCACCAACGAACGCAACCTGATCGGCGACTGGGTTGGCCGCGAAGGGCAGGGCGAGCAAGTCTGGGCGCGCTACTCGTTTACCACCCGCACCTGGCTGGAAGCGGCCGGGCGCCACGAACGCATCGCCAAGGACTTCATTCCCGGCGGCGGATCGATCCAGGACTTGTCGCTCCGCGGCCAGTACGCGTTTCGCCAGCAATGGCACTTCGAAGCTTTCGTGCAACGCGAGAATTGGGTGTTTCCGATCCTGGCAGCCACACCGCAATCGAATTGGACGTCTTCGATTGCCATTACATTTGAGCCGCGCTTCGAAAAGTAAGGCGCTGGGGCCTTACGGGCCATACCGGACGCACGGCGGTTTAGGCGGACTATGACGGGGAAGTCGCGATCAACGACCGATAGCATGAGCGAGCGCGAGCAGTTTGATTTCACGCGCCGCAGCAGTGATGCCGGCAATGGCGCTAATGAGCCCTATTCGGACAACGGCGGCGGCCCGCACAAACGCACCGAAACCATTGCCAAGCTCCGCTTGCTGTGGGAGCGCCGCGCTTTTCTCGGGAAGTGCACGTTGTACGGCTTGCTGCTCTTTCTGGCCCTGGCCTTGCTCATTCCGGTGCAGTTTGAGTCAGTGGCCAGATTGATGCCGCCCGATAGTACCGGCTCGGGACTGGGCATGATGCTTTCGGCGCTGTCCGGCGGCGGATCCAGCGGCGGCACCACCGGTGGTGGCGGGGGCGGTGCGCTGGCGTCGATCGGCAGCGATCTGCTGGGGCTCAAGACCACCGGAGACTTGTTCGCCGGCGTGTTGCAGAGCCACACCGTAGAGAACGACTTGATCGCCAAATTCAATTTGCAGCACGTATACGGCAAAAGCACCATGGAATCCACGCGCAAGAAACTGGCCTCGCGAACCGACGTCAGTATCGACAAGAAAACCGGGATCATCGAATTGAAGGTGACCGATCATGACCGCGATCGCGCCGCCGCCATGGGCCGCGAATATATCGATCAGTTGAATCACGTGCTGGTCGATCTCAACACCGGATCGGCCCACCGCGAACGCGTTTTCCTGGA
>Ga0302324_100002336_pt1 | contig 44141 bp, 30 predicted proteins | sample Palsa_T0_1_FD_201949 | JGI IMG/M metagenome (GOLD analysis project Ga0302324, IMG submission 201949) | Peat permafrost microbial communities from Stordalen Mire near Abisko, Sweden - Palsa_T0_1 | ecosystem: Environmental > Terrestrial > Soil > Palsa > Peat permafrost | place: Sweden: Abisko... | reverse complement strand
TCCAAAAGAAAGCGCGCCAGCGCGGCGGCTTGGTCCAGCTCGACGCGTCCCGGCGGACGGCCGAGCAACAGCAGGGCTTCGTTTTCGTTGGGCGTGAGGATATCGACGGCGGCGAGCAATTCGGCCGGCAACGGCTGCGCGGGAGCCGGATCGAGAATGGTTCGCGCGCCTGCTTCGCGCGCGACGCGCAATGCCGCCGCGACCGTATCGATCGGGGATTCGAGTTGAAACAGGGCCAAACGCGCTCCCGCGAACAGCGGCCGCATGGCTTCCACCTCGCCCGCGGCCAGCGCGTGATTCGCGCCCGGCGCGACGACGATGGAGTTCTGGCCCGATTTCTCGACCGAGATCAAGGCGACTCCGGTGGCTTCCGAGCGAGTGGCGTGCACGGCGCGGACATCCACACCGGCGGCCGAGAGGCTGGCTTTCAAATGATCGCCGAAGACGTCATACCCGACCCGGCCGATCATTCGCACGGCGGTATCGCCGGAGCCGAGCTTGGCGGCGGCGCACGCCTGGTTGGCGCCTTTGCCGCCGGGGATCATTCGGAAATCGCCGCCGAGAACCGTTTCGCCGGGCGCCGGGAGACGATCCACCGCGACGACGAAATCCATGTTGAGGCTGCCGGCAACCACCAGCGTGGTCATCGGCCCAGATCAATGCCGAACTTTTTCAGTTCCTCGGCGTAGTAGCGGCGATGCAGCAGATCCCACTCTTCGGTGCCTTCTGGAATGTCTTTTTTCTGCGAACGAATCTTGGTTCGGGCCGCGCGATCCACCTTCTCTTCCACGGCCAGAAGCTCCGTCATGGCCTTGACGATTTCCAGCCGGACGTCGTTGGGGTCCTTCTTGAGCCTGAATTCCCGCGCTTTTCGGAAAGAACTGACCAGCTTGTGGGAGAGGTCGTTAATCTTGTCGCGGGAGAGCTTCATGTTGTCTCCCGTGTCGCGGCCGGCGGCCCGGATTACTTTCCGCTGCGAGATGAGCGTGTTCTTGATGCGGCGGAACATCTCTTGATAGCTGACGCCTTCGCGCCGCATGTAGTCGCTGTACTGGCTGAGCAATTCGCGAACTTCCTCGTTGAGACGATCTTCCACTTGCAACTCGTCCTCGATCTGATGACTGATCATTTCGGTGGCCAGGGCAGGGTCGCTGGTTTCGATGATCTGGGGAGTCATCCGCGCGACGAGTTGCCTGGACAGGTACGTTATGAATTCTCGGCTCAGCAGCATGGGTGTGTTAGACGAGACAGTAATTCACTGTACGGTCCGTGGATCGTCGAATCGCCCGTAAAGACCGCTCTCAATTCTCGCACATTCAGTTGGGGAGTTCGCCCTGGTGATGCTCCAGAAATTCCTGGTCGATCTCCTTGCGTCCGCCGAAGCCTTCGTGGATTCCGTGCCAGAAGCGGATACCGGTTTCGCCCAGCTTCCAGCACAGGTACACTTCCTCGCCGTGCAGCAAAGTGGGAAAGTCAATGAGGCCGATATCCAGGTCTTTCACCAGGCAGCCTGCCTGATGGATTCGTTCGATGGCCTGCTTCAAATCGCGCGCGGTGCTTTCACGATGTCTTTTTTGCTCGAGCAGTTGCGATCGGTCAGCCCTCAGGCCGCCCTGGATCGCCACCCGGTGCGCGAAGCCTTGCCATTCGGCCTCAGCGCGCTGAAACTCGGCCTTGAGAGAGATTGCGTCTCGAATCGCGGATTCCACTTCCGGTAAGAGCTTTTGCGCTTGTTGGAGACTGAAGAATCTGGGCATCGACCTTCAAATGCCGCACACCTGAATGGCCAACGACCGGCTGCGCGGCCCGTCGAATTCCGCGAAGATGATGCTTTGCCAGGTGCCCAGCAGAACGGATGCGTTGCGTACCTGTAAACAGAGGGTCTGGCCCATGAGCAAGCCGCGCAGATGCGAATCGGCGTTCTGGCGCTCGCAGTCGGAGTGCTGCGGATCGTTGTGCCGATAATACTGTTCGCGCAGGACGATCTGCTCCAAGAAGCTTTTTACATCGTCGATGAGCGCGTCCTGCCATTCGTTCAAGAAGACGGCGGATGTAGTGTGCAAAGATTGCAGGTGAACCAAGCCATCGCGGATACCGCTCTTGCGCACGATTTCGTTGATGCGGTCGGTAATGTTAAGCAACTGGGTGCGGTCGTGTGTGATCCAGTCGACAATCCGATGGAAGACTTTGTACGCGCCTTGGGACGAGTTTGCGTCGGAGTTCGATTCGGTCTCAATCGCCTGAATCTTGGGATTACTCATTTGAAATTTTGTCCTTACTCTTAGATACGTGTTCCCACCGTGGATGGATTCGATTAAGTTGGATTCGATTAAGAATGAGCGGCTAGCTCAAGTATAACAGCGCGCTCTTCGAATGGCTCTGCGCGCCGCGCGCCGCTGTCATAGAATCAAGCTGATGGCCGTGAAAGAAATAGCTGCGCGAGTCTTTTATCTTCCACTTACAATCGCGAACGTCTACCTGGTGGGGCGCCGCGACGGAAGTTGGACGCTGGTGGATAGCGCCATGGCGGGAGACGCGCGGCGGATTCGGGAGGCGGCGCAATCGCTGTTCGGCCCCAACGTCGGCCCGTCCGAGATTGTCCTGACGCACGGGCATCCCGATCACGCCGGCAGCGCGTTGGAACTGAGCAAATTGTGGGGCGCGCCGATTCTCGCGCACGCCCTGGAGTTGCCCTATGTCACCGGGAAGTCGCAATATCCGCCGCTCGATCCGACGGTGGGCGGATTTCTGGGGATGATGGGTCGCGTTTTTCGTCCGGCGCCGGTGAACCTGGGGGATCGAGTTCGCCCGCTCGAAAAGCGCGCGATGCCCGAGTGGAAGTGGGTTCACACGCCCGGGCACGCGCCGGGTCACGTGGCGTTTTTCCGGCCCGAGGATGAAACTCTGCTCGCGGGCGACGCAATCGCGACCATGAATCTGGATTCGTTCTGGGCCACCGTCACCAAGTTTCGACGCGTCTCGGGCCCTCCTCCGACGGCCACTTACGATTGGAACGCCGCCGGGGAATCGGTGAAACGGCTGGCCGAGCTGCATCCCCAAACCATCGCGTGCGGGCATGGCGCGCCACTTTCGGGGGATAAAGCGGTAGTGGAACTGGCTGAACTGGCCACCGATTTTAAGACGCCTCGGCGGGGCCGCTACGTGCGCAGGCCAGCTGTGGTGGACGAGAGCGGCGTGGTCTTTCTTCCGGCGGAGCCGCCGGACCCGCTGGCGGCCACTGCGGTGGGGCTGGGGATTGCTGCTGCGGCCGGAACGATGTTCGCGGTTGCGGCTCGGCATCGCAGAAAGAGTCGCACTACGGCCGGTACTCCAGCACAAGCATCGTAATGTCGTCGCCGAGATCGGCGCCCTCAGTGAAATATTCCACGGCCTCCACCAGCTTGGCGTGCAGCTCGGCGCTGCCCGATGACGCATGTGCGGTGAGCGTGTCCAGGAGTCCGTTTCGATCGAAAAACTCTCCGTCCGCGCTTTCCGCTTCCGACAGGCCGTCGCTGTAGAGCAGGACTTTGTCGCCCGGCTGGAGCTGCATGGTTCTGGTTTCATAAGACGCGGACTCGAGCAAGCCGAGCGGCAAGCCCGTGCTTTCGAGCTGCACCAATTCCGAGCCTGCCCGCACGACAAAAGGCTGGGGATGGCCGGCGTTGGCCCAGCGCAACAGTCCGCTGCGATCGAGCGTGCAGTAGAAAACGGTGGCGTACTTTTCACCCTTGGCGCGCTCGTTGAGGAATCGATTGACGCGCGACATGAGCTCCTCGATCTCGGCCGCATCTTCGGAACCGAACAGGAACGCGCCTTGCAGCAGAGCGGCGAGCAGGGCGGCGCTCATCCCCTTGCCGGAGACGTCGGCGATGGCACAGGCGAAGGCGCCGGAATCAATCTGGCGCACATCGAAATAATCGCCGCCGACCTGCCGCGACGTGATGCTGGATCCGGACGCGCGGAACCAACCATCGACGGGAAGCTGCCCCGGCAGCAGATCCTGTTGGATGGTGCGGGCAATGTTGAGCTCCTCCTCCATGCGCCGTTTCTCGCGTTCTTCGGAAAGCAGGCGGGCATTTTCAAGGATGGTGGAGGCTTCGAGCGCGAGGGTCTGGAGGATTTCGCGGTTGCCGGCGGACAGGTCGGCGGCGGTTTGGCGCGAGTCCATGTAGAGCACGCCGACGGTGTCGTTGACGGAGGTGGCCATCGTTTCCTGCAGGGAGCCGGTGCGGACCTTGACTAGTGGAACGCATACCACGCTGCGGAGCGCCAGGTTCGCCACCGACATCTCGGGGCGGACGCCCGCTTGGCCAAGCGGGTCGAAAGTCATGGAAAGCAGCTCGCGGCGCGCGTGGAGCGCGCGATGGATGAGGGTCCGAGGGACATCGAGGTCGGAGCTGGCGAGGGCGGCGCCGGCGCGGTCGCGCGCGACGGAAACATCCAGATCGTTGCCCGACCGCAAAAGCAGAAAGCCGCGTTCGGCGCCGGTGACGGAGAGCGCGGCGTCCACGACGGCCGCCAGAACATCGTTGGTGGAAAGAGAACTCTGCAGCGCGCGGGCGACCTCAACCAAGGATCGGAGCTTCGAGAGATTACCTGCGCCAGTAGCGGCCTGGCCGGAGAACTGTTCCATGAAGCGATGGATCTCGTCTTCTTCGAGCGTGAAGACTAGCCGGTAGGAATCCTGAAAACCGAAATCGATTCGATCGGCCGAGGCAAGCTTGTGCCGCTTCACGCGCTGTCCGTTGACGTAGACGCCATGGCGGCTGTTGAGGTCCTCGACGAAATAGCCGCCGTTTTCAGAGACGATGCGCGCGTGGCTGCGCGATGCGCGGTTGTCGCGGAGCACCAGATGGTTGTCGCCCTGGCGGCCGATCAGGAACGGAACCGGGTCGAGGACAATGCGGCTGCGGTTTCCGGATGGATTGGTGACCGCGAGGGCGGGCGTGCGGCCGAACGCGGAGGCGGACGCGCGAGGCAAACCCGGCGGGTCCGATGAACTGGGCGGGTTCATCAGTGGCTCCGAGGCTGTAGGGTGCTCCGGTTCTGCTCGGATCGCGAGCGGGTGGCGGCAGCGGCGGTCATTTCCTTGGCGCGCAGCACCTGGCAGTGAGCGCAGTACCCGCCTACTTCGGTGCGAGCCAAAAGGATCTCGAAACCGAAGTGACTCTCGATTTGCTGCCGCATTTTCTTCAATGGATCGCCGAAGAATTCCTCGATCTTGCCGCACCGCAGGCAGATGACGTGGGCGTGTTCCTGCTTCAGGCGCGTTTCGTAATAATGTTGGTCGCCATCGTGGTGCATCAGGTCGAGTTCGTCGACCAGGCCTCCGGCTTTGAGCAGTTTGAGGGTTCGGTAGACGGTGACGCGATTCAATTTGGGGTCTTTTTCGCGCGCGAGCTGATAGAGCCGCTCGGCGTCGAGGTGCTGGCCGGACTGATCGATCAGATCCAGCAGGATCTTGCGCTGGCGCGTCAGACGCACGCCTTGCTGTTTGAGCGAATCCTTGATGCCAGAGACCGCCATCGAAGCTACCCTGAGGGTAACAGATCGTAACGGGCGCGGATGCGGATCGGATAGCGGCGGGGCAAAGTTCGGCGTCGCGAAATCGCGTTGGGTTCGTTTTTACAATTTTGCATTGTGCGAGAGCGGGCTGGCGGCGCGGCGCTGGGTTATGTTTGGCCAGATGGTACATCAAGACAAGAATACGCTTTGGGCGTGACGGCGATTGGTGACGGATGGCCTAAGTGGTTGTGGGAGCGCGGCGAACATTTTCGGAGACGAAGTCACCGTAGAGTCCGATTAGTGCGCAGCCGTAGAACGGTTCCCCCAATGTGATAGTGGTGTGCATCGTTCAAGCACGGAGCACACGACTTTCTCTCGCTCTTGGCCTTCACAAATTAGAGACCTCAGGCGGTCATATGACCAAATGAGGTCGATTTGTTTTGGGCAATGGGAACTTCATTTCCACGCGCAACTTTCGATCTGCGAAGCTCGTACCGGCGTTCCTGAGCGTTCGGCATCGAGTTTCCACAGGCCTTCCAGCGCGGACTTCAAATTGCCGTACCTCGAACTGAGTTGAATCGAGGTAACACTATGAAAGTCAGCACAGTTCTAACTACGGCAGTTCTGTTCTTGTTTCCCGGAGCGATTGTTCCCGCCTACGCGCAGGGACACGAGCAGGAGAAGCAACCAGAGCAAAAGCAACAAGCTAAGCCCGCGCCGCGCGAGCAACAGGCTAAACCCGCGCAGCACGCGCAGCAGGCTAAGCCGGCTAGCGAACCGCAACGCGCCGCGAGCCAGCAGCAGGCCAAGCCCACGCAGCAACCGCAACGCGCCGCGAGCCAGCAAAAGGCCAAGCCGACGGAGCAACCGCAACGCGCCGCCGGCCAGCAACAGGCCAAGCCGACGCAGCAACCGCAACGCGCCGCCGGCCAGCAACAGGCCAGCCGGTCACAGCCCGCGGCAGGCCATGGGACCATCCCTGAGGCGCGTTTCCGCGCCAGTTTCGGCAGTGGCCACACCTTTCACGTGAACCGCTCCGAATTCGCGAACGGTTCGGGACGCTTTCAATACGGCGGCTTCTGGTTCAACGTGGTTCAACCCTGGCCAGTGGGATGGCTCTATACCGACAGCGTTTACGTCGACTACCTGAACGGAGGGTATTTCCTCTGTAATCCCGTCCACCCCGGCGTTTATATTTCAATCAACGTCGGCTGACCTGCAATCGACTGTCAGTCGAGGCGCGAACTTCCGGAACGACCATGGTCCGGGCTCTTCCAAAATGACTGTGGTCAGTTTAGGCGGCAAGGGACCAGCGATAGTAGCCGGGATAAAAACGAAAACTGATTTCACAAGCCGGCCGCGATGCGGTCGGAAGGCAGTAGCTTTGGGTTTCAAATTCGGGCTTCGGACACCGATATCGTTTGCTTGTGATGAACGAAGGCGGAATGAAGCACCTTCTGTCCGATAAACTTATCTCGCTCCTGCCAGAGAACTCGTGCATCGTCATGTTGCGGAAACACCGCCGTGGCATCCTTAATAGCAGGACACTATTCCGCATGACATCCACGCACGTGAATGAAGCGCAATCGGGAGCTGCCAGCCTCCCGTTGACCCCGGATGAACTCCGTAAGATGGACGCTTACTGGCGAGCCTGCAACTATCTCTGCGCCGGGATGATTTATCTCCACGACAATCCACTGCTCAAGCAGCCGCTTCGCCCCGAGCATTTCAAGAATCGGCTGCTGGGACATTGGGGCTCCGATCCCGGCCAGACTTTCGCATGGGTCCACCTCAACCGCGTCATCCGCAAATACGCCCTGGATATGATCTACCTCTCGGGGCCCGGCCACGGCGCGCCGGCCGTGCTCTCGAACTGCTATCTGGAAGGGACGTATTCGGAGATCTATCCGGAAAAGAGCCAGGACGAAGCGGGCATGCTGAAGCTGTTCCGCGCGTTTTCGTTTCCCGGCCAGTTGGGCAGTCATTGCACGCCCGAGGTTCCGGGCTCCATTCACGAAGGCGGCGAGCTGGGCTATAGCCTCTCGCACGCGTTCGGCGCCGCGTTCGATAACCCGGATCTGATCGTGAGCGTCGTGGTCGGAGACGGCGAAGCGGAGACCGGACCGCTGGCCACCTCTTGGCATTCCAATAAGTTCCTAAATCCCATCCGCGACGGCGCCGTCTTGCCGATCCTTCACCTCAACGGCTACAAGATCGCCAATCCGACGCTGCTGGCGCGCATTTCCTCGGAGGAGCTCGAAGATCTGTTCAAGGGCTACGGCTGGACTCCGTATGTGGTCGAAGGCGACGACCCTGCGTTGATGCACCAGAAAATGGCCGCCACCGTGGAGGAGTGCGTCCAACGGATTCGATCCATTCAGCAAGAGGCTCGGCGCACAGCTAAGGCCGAGCGCGCGCGCTGGCCCATGATCATCCTGCGCTCGCCCAAGGGATGGACCGGCCCGAAAGAAGTGGACGGCCACAAAGTGGAGGGCTTCTGGCGAGCCCACCAGGTGCCGGTGCTGGATGTGAAGTCGAACCCCGAGCATCTGCGGATCGTCGAGCAATGGATGCGTAGCTATCGGCCGGAGGAATTGTTCGATCAGCAAGGCGGGTTGATTCCCGAGCTACGGGAGCTTCCGCCCGCTGGCGACCGGCGCATGAGCGCTAACCTGCACGCCAACGGCGGCAAGCTGCGCAAGCCGCTCGATCTCCCTGATTTTCGCGACTACGCCATCCCCATCGATCGGCCGGGCGCGAAGGAGATCTCGCCCACCGAAACCCTCGGGAAATTTCTGCGCGACGTGATGCGCCGCAACATGACCAGTTTTCGCGTCTTCAGCCCGGACGAGAATGCGTCGAACCGGCTGCAAGATATCTACGAAGCGAGTTTGAAGACCTGGATGGCCGAGATCAAACCGGAAGATGCCGACGGCACCGACATCGCTCCGGACGGCCGCGTCATGGAGATGCTCAGCGAACACACGCTGGAGGGCTGGCTGGAAGGCTATATCCTGACCGGCCGCCATGGACTCTTCAACACCTATGAATCCTTTGTCCACATCATCGATTCGATGTACAACCAGCACGCGAAATGGCTGGAAAAATCGAAGCTCGAAGTCAAGTGGCGAGCGCCCATCTCTTCGCTCAATCTTCTGATTTCCTCCCTTGTCTGGCGGCAGGATCACAACGGTTTCACCCACCAGGATCCCGGCTTTCTCGACGTCGTCAGCAACAAGAGCGCCGGCGTAACGCGCATCTATCTTCCGCCCGACGCCAATTGTCTGCTGAGCGTGGCGGACCACTGCCTGCGCAGCCAAGATTACGTCAATGTCATCGTTTCCGACAAGCAGCCGCACTTGGTTTATCTCGACATGGATGCCGCCATCATCCATTGCACCAAGGGCATCGGGATTTGGGATTGGGCCAGCAACGACGCCTGTGCGGAGCCGGACGTGGTAGTGGCCAGCGCGGGCGACATCATGACGCAGGAAGCCCTGGCCGCCGTCGCCATTCTTCGGCAAGGCCTCCCGGAATTGAAAATCCGCTTCGTCAACGTGGTGGATCTGTATCGCCTGCAGCCCGATTCGGAACACCCGCACGGGCTCTCCGACCGCGACTTCGACTCTCTTTTCACCAAGGATAAGCCGATCATTTTTAATTTCCATGGATATCCATGGCTAATCCACAAATTCACCTATCGAAGAACGAATCACGGCAATCTTCACGTGCGCGGTTACAAGGAAAAGGGCAACATAAATACGCCCTTGGAACTTGCCATCCGCAACCAGGTGGACCGATACAACCTGGCGATCGACGTGATCGACCGCGTCGGGAAACTGCGCTCGACCGGCGCTCACTTGAAGGAGTGGTTGAAAGCGCAAATCATCGAAAGCGTCAACTACGCCGATACCGAGGGTCAGGACAAACCCGAGATCCGCAATTGGAGGTGGCCGTCGGCGTGAGGCGCCAAGGCTTGACGACGGCGTCGGCTTTTTCCCGTCCGAACCGTGTACACTACACGTCGGAGGAGCCTCCCACATGAAACCGACGTTCGCTCTGCTCGCGGCCGTAGCCGTCCTGGGACAAGCGCGCGCTCAACTCGCCCCGCCGAACGATGCGGGCGTCGCGATGGGCCACGTCCATTTAAACGTGCGCGACATCGAAGTGCAGAAGAAATTCTGGATGGAGCATTTCGGCGCCGTGCCGCTAACCAAGCCTGGACTGACCGGCGTCAAGGTTCCCGGAATGCTCATTCTTTTCCGCCAGCAGGCGCCCACCGGCGGCTCGGAAAACACCTCGATGGACCACTTCGGCTTCAAAGTCCCAAACACAGCCGAGGCGTTGAAACACCTCCGCGCGGCCGGCATCCAGGTGGAATCGGAATTCAAAGGCACGGAGGGCTTTCCGAACGCCTACATCATCGGCCCCGACGAGGTGAAAATCGAATTGCAAGAGGACACCTCGCTCACCGTTCCCGCCGTCGCCTACCACTTGCATTTCATGAACGCCCCCGGCGATCAGATCAAGCTGCGCGATTGGTACGCGAAGAACTTCGGCGCGGCCGTCAAGAAGCGCGGCCAGCACGAGGCGGCGGACATCCCGGGCATGAATCTGACTTTCGGAGTGACCAGGAATCCGCCGACCATAGGAACCAAGGGGCGCTCGTTGGATCACATTGGCTTCGAAGTGAAGAATCTGGAAGCGTTCACGAAGAATCTGGAAGCGAACGGCGTGAAGCTGGACGTGCCGTACAGAAAGATTCCGAGCGCGGGGATCGCCATCGCGTTCTTGACCGACCCGTTCGGCACCTATGTGGAACTCACCGAGGGGCTGGATCAATACTAGCGCTAGCCGAAATTCCTGAACCCGTTCCAGAACTCGGGCCAGGGCTGCCGCAAACGCCGACACACGAAGATGTCCGGATGTTCCGACGTCTCTTCGTTCCGAACGCCGTAACGATTGCCGGTATGGCTGGCTAACTCGCAAGACTCGAAAGTCCGCTCCACGAACCCGCGAGAAAATCCCAGCACGATGAGCGTTTCAGGCGGCGGTTCGCCGTAACCACGCAACCAATAGGAATTGGTCCCGCTGATGGCTTTGGGCAATCCTAACGAAGGGCCGTAAAGATCGATCGCTCCCGCCTCACCGTAATTACCGGCCAGGATGCCAAGTCTTGCGCGGTCCTCGGCGGGCAGGGAATTGCGAAGGAGGGCCACGGTGTCGGCCAGTTCGCGCCAGCCGATCTCCTCGCGCCAGTCGTCGCTCACCTTGCTGCCGATCTTCCACCAGGTGGAATTCACCGGTGGGATGGGAACCGTGAACGCGACACCCACCACCGCGCCTACCGCCAAGGCTCCATAAGTGCGCGCCCGCAGAAAGCGGGCCGATCGAGGCGCTTGCGTCGACATGCGCTGCTCCCACTGCACGGCTCCCGCGGCCAGCAGCATCGGATAGGCCGGCGCCATATAGTAACCGCGGCCTTGCGCGATTGCGAAAAGGGCCAGCGGGACAGCGAACATCCAGCCTATCGCGCGATACCGCCCGCCCTCCGGCGCGAAAAAATAGAAGTAAAGCCCCGCGATCCACAAAGGAATGGTCGCCACATTGGCAGGCACGAAGAGCTGTTCGATCAGGAAGCCTTTGGTGCGGCCGATCCGTATGTCGCGCGCGTGGATGGAGCTCAGAAAGTCGAGCGAGATAAAACCGTGCTGTACCTGCCAGATCACGTTGGGAAGCAAGATCAGCAACGACGCCGCGACGCCGCACCACAGCCATCGGCTAGCCAGAAACCGTCGCGCCGGTGTAACGATGATGCCCGCGGCCAAGCCCGCCACCAGGAACGCCATCGTGTACTTCGTCATCATTCCCACGCCGATCGTCGCGCCGATCGCGACCCACCAGCGCGGGTCCTCGGAGTTGAGCAAACGAATCACGAAGTAGGCGACCGCTACCCACCACAAATAGTCGAACGTGACGTATTGGAATAGCGAGCCCGCCGCCAGCGAGACCGGCGCAATCGCCACCGCTAGTCCGGCGATGATCTGCGCCCAGCGCCGGCCCCCGAGTTCGCGCGCCATCAGACCGGCGAGCACCAACGCAACACCTTGCGCGAGCGCCGCGAAAAAGCGGATGCCGGGCAGAAAGGGCCCGAAGAGTTCCAGCGCCCCGCGCGCGATAAACGGAGTAAGCGGCGGATACGCCACGTAGCCCCACGCCAAATAGTGCGCATCATCCAAGGTGGCAAGCTCGTCCCGGTGGAACCCATAGTGACTGTTCGCCAGCGTCTGCAACACAATTCTTGCCACCGCCAGCGCGACCAATACGCGTGCCGCACTGGGGGTTTTCGAGATCGGCGCGTTATGCATCTTCAATGTCTTTCTAAAGATAGCAATGGCAGCGCGGCCTGCTACAGGTTTTCTTGCGACAGGCCGATAACTAAGGTGCCTGACTTAGTAGGTCGTACAGGAGGCGCCCTTATGTCCCTCGCGCAATACGCAACCGAATCCCAGGGCCTGGCGATGACCGCCGAGCCCTCGCAAGCGCGGCCTGACCTGGCTGAAAAGAAGAAGAAACGCGTGGTAGTCAGTTTCGGCGGTACGGTGGTGTTTGGACTTGCGCTGGCCGGCTGGTACGTCGGAGACCGGATCTACGCAGCAGACGCGGCTCATTCCGAAAAGGTGTCTGCCCCAATGATGGCGGCGCCCCCGCCGGCAGCGTTCGTGATCTCGGTTCCAGCACGGCAAGCGAGGGAACTCTACTTAGAAACGGCGTCGTTGGGCGACAAGCAGGACTTAAGATTCCTCAAGCAGCTTTGGTACAGAGGTTACGGCGCGAAGATCGACCATTCCAACATCCTGATCGGTCCCTTCACGGACCGTGCGTCGCTCGACCGCGCGAGCCGCAGGCTAGCCGATGCGGGCATTCTCGCCGAGGAATCGGTGCGTTAGCCTTGCCTGGAATTCAGCACGGAACCTTCCTGTTCGCCGCTTCCCGATGTTGTCGGCGAATTCAGTACCGCCTATCCATTTGCTGCGTTCCTGTTGCTGAGGTTCTTTAGCGCTTTTCCTGGACAAACCGTCGCAATACTTGTGTTAGCTCATTTCCGCCGGTTGTCAGCAAATCGTCATGCCCTGCGCCAGGAACAATGTAGAGCTGCTTTGGCTGGTGTGCTTGTGCGAAGAGTTTCTCCGCCATCCATGTTGGTGTGAGCGTATCCGTGGTTCCCGAAACGATCAAGATTGGGACTCTTACCGAACTGATTCTCGTTAGATTGTCAAAGTGCGTGTGCAGCATGAGAGCCGGATAAATGCGGAAGTACCAAAAAACAGCCGCGGCATCGTCTACGCTGCTGAATGGACTCTCAAGAATTATGCCGCCCAACCCTCGGCTATTGAGTGCGAGATACGTAGCGGGGCCGCTGCCAATCGACCGGCCGAGCACGAACACATCGTCAGCCGTAAACTTTTGGTTGCGCAACAAATGATCGAGTGATGCTTCCGCGTCCTCGTCAACGGTCGTTTCACTTGGATTGATCCGGATGCTGGATCCATAGCCGCGGTAGTCGACCAGCATCAGGTTCGTGCCTATTTCGTGGAGGTTGGCAATTTCATCCCCGACCATCTCTTCCAAGACATAACCATTGCCGTGGAACACGAGAATCACTTTGCCTGACGGTACACTAGCCGGGATCCACCACGCGTGGATATACCCCTTTGCGCCTACCGAGACTCGAAGATCCTGGAACTCAAGGCCGTTGTTTGCAGGGGTCCTCTTCTCGAAGGTTTTCGGTGCTGGAAAGAGAAGCTTGGATTGCTGAAAGTAGAAGAATGCGCCGATGGTCAGGTACGCGATCACGGTGTATGTCATTAAGCGAACCGCCGCGGATCGAAGCCGTCGCTTTCTCACCATCGTCCCCATTTTACGACCGGAAGCATCACCGAGATACCGGATCCGGCCCCTCACGATCTGGCGAGCTCGCCGCCATTTCCCTAGCTATTGCACGTTGATCGTCACCACGTTCGCCGTCTGGCCGTCCACAGTCAGCACCACGTTCACCTCGCCGCTTCCGCCGAGCGTCACCGGCAGTTGCACGTTCACCTGATCCAAGCCTTCGAAACTCGGCTGCGGTCCCGCGTATAGCACGGGCGCGCCGATGCCGTTGATGATCACGCTCACGTTCGAAAGCGAGCTGCGATTGCGGATACCCGTGCCGTATAACGTCAGATAGACAATCGCGTTCGCGCTAACAGCGATCGGCGTCGAAACACACCCTGCCGCGGTGCACTGGAAAACGGGCACCGGCGTTTGCGTTTGCGGACTCGACGAAGACACTTGAACCGCGGTGGCCGCCGCCACGCCTTTCCCGTCGCCGCTCATGCTGAACAGCGTCGGAGCCACGGTCTGAACGGCGCCCGAGGTTGTAATCGGTGTAGTGCCGCCGCTGCCGATCGAAAACGTAGCGGCGCCCGCCGCCGTGCCTGAAGGAACGACGAAATTGATTTGCGACGGCGAAACGTACATCAGCGGCGCGGCGCGCGCGGCCCCGTCCGAATCCGTCACCGTCAGCGTGATGCCGCCGAGAGACAGCGGCGGAGGTTGCACGCCCGCCGGTTGCGCGTTGGCAGCGAGATCGGAGCCATAGATTGAACCGATCGAGTCCATTGTGACGCCCGGGTTGGGCGCGGCGGCGGATTGCACCGCGATCGGCGGCGCCACTCCGTAGTAGCGCGCCATCCAGTACGGCAGTATGTAGTCGATTCCCGCCGTCTCGATGATTCCGCTTCCTCCGCCCGCAAGTTGGTAAGGGCTCTCTTGCCATAGGAAATCGTCAGGCGGCCGGAGCACGACCGGAATCGGCTGACACGCCTGACTTCCGCACACTGGAACGACGCCGTTCAGGTTTACCGTCGGGTCCCGTCTGGGCCTCTGCAACCACTCGTTCAGAAACCCGACCGTCTCAACATCGCGCGCTGCGTTCGCGCCGTTCAGGCCGCGATCGATAATGTCGAAGAACGCGTTCTGATCTCCCGCCGTGCTGTTGCGAAGAACCGCGTAGGCGGCCTGGTAGATCGATTTGGCGGAACTGCTCTCCAGTCGAATCAGGTTGTAGAACGAAATATAGTCGAGATTGAATTTGAAGTACGAGCTGTCGCTCAACGCGTCGAAAGAAATTGGGAAGGCCACTTCGGCCGCGAGCAGAATCCTCTGGGTGTCGTAGGTGGTCGAAAACGCGCTCGGATTCACATGCCGGCCGACTTGCAAGAGCGTCAATATCTCGTCCGGGCGAATCGTGAAAGTGGTGCTTATGCTCCCGTTCGGCATGACCACCGTCCAGCCCTTGGATTGAAGGAAATCGATCAGACGTGTCGCAAGCTGGCTGATGGAGCTTTGGACGCCCGAGTCGCTCACCAGATCGTAGGCCACGCCCAACCCGAAGATGACGCCGAGGTATTGGTCGCGCGACGTGTTGCCCACCCAGAAATAACCCGCCGAGCTGTTGGTATAAATCCCGTTGGCGGATTCTTCGCTTTGGATGCCGCCCGCATAGGGCGAGTTCGACGGCACCAGACAACGGGCCAGCAGATTGGTGCCGGTCACGTCGGTCATTGCCTTAATTCCCGCGATCGCGCCCTTCACGTTGTTCAATGCGTCGGGCGATTGTGTGACGTTATAGCGAAAGGCCTCGGCGGCGAGATAGTGTCCGGTCCAGATCGCGGAGTCGCCGCAGCGGGTGTACCCAACGATTTGCTCGCTGTCGGGCGCCGCAAAGATGGGGTTCAGGATTGTGCCGTAGGGCATGTGCGCGGCCTGAATATTCGCGGAAATCGCCAGTGCGTCGGCCTCGGTGGCGTAGCAGGGAAGTCCGACCAGCGCCAGTAAGAAGATTTTCCGAAGCACGGTCTTTAGATGTGCACGCGGACCGCCAAGTTTCGTTAACGCCGCTGTTTGCGCACTCTTGCTCGATTCTCTGGCGGCTTCGGGCTCTTGGCCGCGACGCCGAAGCGCGGGTCATTGTTTGCCACACGTTTCGCCACTGCCTCCATGGTGGATTCGAAACGTTCGTTGGTCGAATCGATGAAAAGCCACTTTCGCAGGACTTCGTGTGGCGTCAACGCGGGGAACTCGGCTTGAATGGCCCCGTGATGTTCGTAATCCGTACAGACCAAAACCCCGTGCCAGGTCCAGCGGCCGGATTTCGTCGGCTCCACGAGCAACAGCATCTGACGCTCGAAGAGGTACACGGCCAGCCCACCGAACATGCTCTTGGTGAAAAAGGTTGGGTGCTCGACGAACGCCTCGAGAATCCACTCGTGTTCGAACGTCTTCATGTTCTCGATCCACGGAAGCGGGTCGCCCGCGCGAGTCCCAGATTACCACGCCAACCCGAACGATCACGCCATATGGCCATCGTGCAGCCGATCAAAATAACTGCGATGCGGCATCAGTCTGCGCTGGTGGCAGCTCATCTCCTCGAAGCTGACTTTGCTCTCGTCACTTGGGCAAATGTACGAGTCGGCCGTTCTACCCCCAGGTGGAAGGATGCGGGCGTTACCGGTCACAAGCCGACTTCGCAGGAGACAAGTCACCCGCGTAAGCAATTTGAATCGATTTGAAGTCAGTGCATCGTGGATGGGCCCGGCGTCCCATCGGACCAAGTGCCGGCCAAAACCATGAAGATGGTCACCCGTTCTTCCGGATCGTTCCCCGCTATTACCGGCGAACCAGGGAGATTCGCTCCCCAGCTTTTCACAGCATCGCCCGAAACGAAAAACATGAGATGGGGATGCCAGTGCATGTCGTCGTCGCTCAGATACTGCTGCTTCGCCATCATGTAGCACATCGCTCCCGGAGCCAGGGCGGGTAGGTCCTTATTTTTCAATGCGGACGTAGTAGCCGCGAGGATCTGTGCTTTCGATTTTCCCGCCAGCACAAGTTTGGTTTTCTTCAGAAAGATGGGCAGAAACGTCCCGGAGGCTGCCGGATTGAAGCAGTTCGGGGCGCGGACCTTAGAGTTCCAGAATTCCGGGTCATCGGTCGGCTTCGCCCAGGATCGCTCGACGAGGCAGACGAAGCCGTTCGAGCCCTTTACAGCAGTTGCGTAGCCATCCCGTCGCAGCACCATCACTTCGGCCGCATCCGAAATCGATGCCGGAGCGGAACTCCGGGCCAGCGCGATCTCAGCCTTCTCGTCCGGAATCAAATACTGATCGAGAGGAGCCATGACCGGATAGGGAGCCTTCGCAGCTTGCGCTCGTGCATAGGCCGGCCAGAGGAAAAGAATCGGAACAACGAATGCTAACGCTGTGATCCTGATATTGTTCTTCCGCATTTGATTCTCCTATGAGGAGCATTTGTTTATGGTTTTGAGCCGCTAACCGTCAGGCGGCACAATGCGCCACTGATGATGGTATCCAATTCGTCTTGACAGATGGGCTTGCATCGGAAACCCACGCGGACGTTTAGTCGACATCTCGCGGAAATGGTTCTCACCGTTCGGCCACTGGGGCAAAGACAGGACGTCGATCTGCTTGCTGCTACCGAAAGGGCTCTCAACCAACAAGGATCCCCATCTCATCCATTCCACCCTACACAGATAAATATTGGTCCGCGTTTCATAATCAGTTACGCGTCCGCTTCGACCGTTTCCACTCATCACGTGTAAGCTTGTCTTGATGGACCAAGCGCCGCAAACCTCGGCCACTAACGCCGCCCGACCTCCGCACTCCGCGCAAAAGGAAAACCGATAAAACTAACCCAACGGCGAATAGCGAATATCCAGTTTGTAAACAATATGATGCGTTGTAATCCAACAGGTATTACACTAGATATGAGAACACGCTTTTTCGCGCCTCCCACCCCAACTTCCCGCACCCACGTCTAAAATAGAAACGGGTGTCCCCAACCATCGAAACCATCCCCGACCTTGCGGCGTTCGACCCGCTCATCGCCGAATGGTTCACCCGCCGCTTCGCCCGCGCCACTGAACCGCAAACCTTGGGCTGGCCCGAAATTCGCGCGGGACGCGACGTGCTCATCGCCGCGCCAACCGGATCCGGCAAAACGCTCGCCGCGTTCCTCACCTGTCTCGACCGACTGGTCCGCGCCGCCCGCACCGGCGAGCTGCCGAACGAGACCGAAGTCGTCTACATCTCGCCGCTCAAGGCGCTCAGCAACGACGTACACAAGAACCTGGAAATCCCTCTCGCCGAGATTGCTGAGCTTGCCGCCGAGCAAGGCATCCCGCTCGCGCCCATCCGCACCGCCGTTCGCACTGGAGACACGCCGGCCTCCGAGCGTCAGCGCATGGGCAAGTATCGGCCGCACATTCTCGTCACCACGCCGGAGTCGCTGTACATTCTTTTAACCGCCGCAAAATCCCGCGAAATGTTGCGCACCACTCGCACCGTGATCGTCGATGAAATTCACGCGGTGGCCGACGACAAGCGCGGCTCGCATCTGGCGCTATCTCTCGCGCGCCTGGACGCCCTCGTCGGCGAAGACCGCAAGCCTCGGCGCATTGGGCTTTCCGCCACCGTCAAGCCCATCGACGAGGTGGCTCGGTTCCTCGGCCCCCAAGTCCGGATCATCGACATCGGCCATCGCCGCGAAATGGAACTCGCGGTCGAGGTCCCGCGCGACGAACTGGGACCGGTGGCGAGCAACGAAATGTGGGCCGAGATCTACGATCGCGTAGCCGCGCTGATTCTCGCGCACCGCACCACGCTCGTGTTCGTCAACACCCGCAGGCTCTCTGAGCGCATCGCGCACGCTCTGGCCGAACGCCTGGGCGAGAATGTCGTGCTGCCGCATCATGGCAGCCTTTCTCGCGCTCTGCGCTTGAACGCGGAAGCGCGACTAAAAAACGGCGAGCTTCGCGCGGTGGTCGCGACGGCGTCGCTCGAGCTCGGCATCGACATCGGCTCGGTCGACTTGGTCTGTCAGATCGGATCGCCGCGCTCCATTGCTGTGGCCTTGCAGCGCGTGGGTCGATCCGGCCATTGGGTAGGGGCAAAGCCGAAGGGCCGTTTTTTCGCCACCACGCGAGACGAACTGATCGAGTGCGCCGCGCTGGTGCACGCCATCCGATCGGGCGATCTCGACCGGCTGGAGATCCCCACCGCGCCGCTCGATATTCTCGCGCAGCAGATCGTCGCCGAAACCGCCGCGCGCGATTGGAGCGAGGACGACCTGTTTGCCCTGGTTCGCAGCGCTTACCCATACCGCGATCTCGATCGGCAGACCTTCGACTTGATCGTCACCATGCTTTCGGACGGCATCACCACCCAGCGCGGCCGCAGCGGCGCGTTCCTGCATCGCGATCAAGTGAATGGTCGCGTCAAAGGCCGCCGCGGTGCACGGCTCGCGGCGATTACATCCGGCGGCGCGATACCGGACAATGCCAACTATGCTGTGGTCGCGGAACCCGACGGCAAAGTAGTTGGCACGCTCGACGAAGATTTCGCGGTGGAAAGCCTGGCGGGCGATGTGTTCCTGCTCGGCACCAGTTCGTGGCGCATCAAGCGCGTCGAACCCGGCCGTGTCCGAGTGGAAGACGCGCATGGCGCGCCGCCGACAGTTCCGTTCTGGAATGGCGAAGCGCCGGGGCGGACGTTCGAGTTGTCGGAGGAAATCTCGCGCGTTCGGGAGAAAATTGCGGGCGATGCGGACCAAGCGGCGCGGTTCTTGATTGAAGATTGCGGCGTAGAAGAAGCGGGCGCGCGTCAAACCATCGACTATGTGCACGCCGGCGTGCAATCGCTGAGCGCATTGCCGACGCAACAAACCGTGGTCGCCGAGCGCTTCTTCGACGAAGCGGGCGGCATGCAACTGGTCCTGCACGCTCCCTTCGGCGCTCGCATCAACCGAGCCTGGGGGCTCGCGCTCCGCAAACGCTTCTGCCGATCCTTCAATTTCGAGCTGCAAGCCGCCGCCACCGACAACGGCATCAATATATCTCTCACCGAGCAACACGCCTTCCCGCTGGAGCTGGTATTCGCATTCTTGAAACCGCAGACTGTCGAAGAGGTGCTGACCCAGGCTTTGCTCGATGCGCCGATGTTCACCGCGCGCTGGCGATGGAACGCTTCCCGCGCGCTCGCGATCCCGCGCTTCCAAGGCGGCCGCAAGGTTCCGCCGCCCATCCAGCGCATGCGCGCCGAAGATCTTCTTGCCTCCGTCTTTCCCGATCAAGTTGCCTGCGCCGAAAATCTCACCGGTGAGATTCGTATTCCCGATCACCCGCTGGTGAACGAAACCATCGACAATTGCCTGCACGAAGCGATGGATATCGAAGGTTTGAAGCGCATTCTGGAAGGCTTCGAATCGGGCGCAATTCGAAAAGTGGCCATCGATACCGCCGAGCCGTCGGCTTTTTCCCACGAAATCCTCAACGCTAACCCGTACGCATATTTGGATGACGCTCCTCTCGAAGAGCGCCGCGCCCGCGCCGTTCAACTGCGCCGCACTTTGCGTTCCGACGTTGCGGGCGGCGCCGGCATCCTCGATCCGGCCGCCATCGCGACAGTGACCGCGGAGTCATGGCCGGAAGTCCGGGATGCCGACGAGTTGCACGACGCGTTGCTCACCCTGATCGTTCTTCCGCCCGCGGAGGAATGGCAAGCGTACTTCGCCGAGCTTACCTTCGCCGGCCGTGCCCGGGTGATCGAGCGCGAAAGCCAGCGCTTCTGGGCCGCCACCGAGCGTTTGCATTTGACCGCCGACCTCCTCGCCACCGTTCGAGGCTGGATGGAGTCCGTGGGCCCGATCACTGCAGCGTCGCTAGCCGCGAGGCTGGCCTTCCCCATAGACGCCATCGAATCCGCGCTCTTAAAACTGGAATCCGAAGGCCAGGTGATGCGCGGGCACTTTAACTCGCAGGTGGCGCCGGAACCCACCGAATGGTGCAATCGCCGGATTCTCGCACGCATCCATCGTTTGACCCTGGGCCAGTTGCGCCGCGAAATCGAGCCGGTGACCGCCGCGCAATTCGAGCATTTCCTGCATCGCTGGCAGCACGTGCTGCCCACGAGCCGACTGCACGGCGTCGACGGAACTCTGCAAATCGTCAAGCAACTGCAAGGCTACGAAATCTCCGCCGCGGCCTGGGAGCCGGATGTTCTGGCTCACCGCATCGCTCGCTACGAACCCGAGTTTCTCGATCAGTTGTGCCTGGCGGGCGAAGTGATGTGGGCGCGTCTGTCCCCGCATCCGGCCTTCGAGGTTCCCGAGCCTCGCCGAGTTCGGCCTACTCGCACCGCGCCTATCGCGATCTTCCTGCGCGAAAGCGCCGACTGGCTGGAAGCGCCCTTGAAACCGCCGGTGCTCTCGCATCCGGCCGGAGAGGTCCTGCGGCAACTCGAGCAGCGCGGCGCTTCCTTTTTTGCCGACTTGGTTCGCTCCACCGGGCGGCTGGCGAGCGAAGTCGAAGACGGATTGTGGGAGCTGGTGGCCGCCGGCCTGGTGACGGCAGACGGATTCGAAAATCTAAGAGCGCTGATTGACCCCAAGCGCCGGCGCGGCGAAGGGCGGGGAAGGCACGCCCGTCCTCGACATGCCGCGGGCCGTTGGGCGCTGATTCGCCCGGCCGCGCAGCACGTCAAGGCGGATGCTCGCGCCAACTTTTTCGCCGAACAACTGCTGCTGCGCTGGGGCGTCGTTTTTCGAGATCTGTTGGCGCGCGAAACGCTCGCCCCGCCGTGGCGCGATCTGCTCCCAGTGCTGCGCCGCCAGGAAGCCCAAGGCGTCATTCGCGGCGGACGCTTCGTCTCCGGGTTCAGCGGCGAGCAATTCGCCCGTCCCGAGGCTCTCGATCTGCTGCGCGCTCTGCGCCGCTCCGAACCGGCCGCGGAAGAATCTCCGCGCGTCCCCAACTCCGATCCGCTCAATCTCACCGGCATCATCCTGCCGGGGCCGCGCGTCAGCACGCTGCTGCGCTTCACCGGTTGATCGTCACATCAGCGTCAGCGGATCGACGTCGATCACCAGCGCGGTGGGACTCCACTTCTTCTCGCGGGTAAATCGCTGCACCTCGCGCAGCGTTTCATTCAGCCGCTTCCGATTCACCGCCTTGATCAATAGCTGATACCGGAACTCGGTCTTCAACTTCGGAACCGGCGCTTCCGCGGGGCCCAGCACTTTCAGGCCTTCGGGCGCGGGATCGAGCATGCGGCCGAGCGCGGCGCTCAGCTCCAGCGCCTGCTCCTGCTTCTGGCTGCGCACCAGAACGTTGGCCAGCGCGCTGAACGGCGGATAACGCATCAGCTTCCGAAATTGAATCTCCTTGGCGTAGAAGCCCGGGTAATCCTGTTTGGAGGCGAAACGAATGGCATAGTGGTCGGGGTTGATGGTTTGGATCAGCACGATGCCGGGCAAATCGCCGCGGCCCGCGCGACCGGCCGCCTGCGTCAAAAGCTGAAACGTCCGCTCCGCCGCGCGAAAATCGGGAAGCCCCAGCCCGACGTCCGCCGACACGATTCCCACCAGCGTGACGTTGGGAATATCGTGCCCCTTCGCGATCATCTGCGTGCCGACCAGAATGTCGAAATCGCCCTCGCGAAACGCGTGTAGGATGTGCTCGAAGTGACGCTTGCCGCTCACCGTGTCCCGATCCATGCGGGCAATGCGCGCGGTGGGAAAGTCGCGGTGCAATTCCTCTTCCACCTTTTCCGATCCGGTCCCGACGAAGTGCAGAAACTCGCTCCCGCACTTCTGACAAACCGTCGGAACCTTTTGGGCGTAATTGCAGTAGTGGCACAGCATGCGGCGTTCGCGCCGGTGATACGTGAGCGTCACCGCGCAGTTGACGCATTCCATGCGCTCGCCGCACGCCCGGCACGCCACGAAGCTAGAAAACCCCCGCCGATTCAGCAGCAACATGGTCTGCTCGTTATGTTCCAGGCGCTCGGTGATGGTTTCCACCAGGCGGCGCGAGAACGTCGCCAGCTTGCGTGTTTCCAGGAACTCCTGCCGCATGTCGATCACTTCGACGTCCGGCATCGGACGATTTTCGATGCGCTCCGGCAGTTCGATCAGTCTGTACTTGCCTCGTTCGGCGTTGTAGCGGCTTTCCAAACTCGGGGTCGCCGAGCCCAACACCGCCACCGCGCCCGCGGCCTGCGCCCGCACGATGGCAACGTCCCGGCCGTTATAGCGCGGCGTCTCCTGCTGCTTGTAACTCTGGTCGTGCTCTTCGTCGATCACTACCAGTCCGAGATTGCGGACCGGCGCGAAGATTCCCGATCGCGTGCCCACCACCACGGTCGCAAGGCCGGCGCGAATCCGCCGCCACTGCTCAGCGCGCTCGGCGTCGTGGAAAGCCGAATGCAATATGGCGACGCGACTGCCGAAGCGATGAAAGAACTGACCCGCCACCGCGGGCGTCAGCGCGATTTCGGGGACCAGCAGCAAGGCGCTACGCCCGAGTTCGATGCAAGCGTCGATGGCCTTCAAATAAACCTCGGTCTTTCCCGAACCGGTCACGCCTTCGAGCAGGAAAGTCTGAAACTTTCGCTGGAGCAACGCCGCTTCAATCTGCTGGTAGGCGATAAGCTGGTGCGGATTGAGCGTGCGCGGTGGAATATCGGAAGCGAATACGCCGGTGGGCGCTTCCGGCTCCAGCGCGATCAACTTTCCGCGAGCGAGCGACCGCGCGGCCTGGCTCGCGCCCTTCACCGAGCTTTCCAGTTCTTCCAGATTATGCGTGCCCGGATGCAATTCGAGAAATGCATGCAACTCGCGCTCGCGCTTGGTCAGCTTGACGTCGTCTTGCGCCGGCGCGAGCCAGGACGCCCGCAAGCGCCGGGCGGAGGTGCGCAGTGGGTCGCGCTCGGTTTCGAGATCCTCCACCTCGATGAATCCTTTTTTCTCGAGCGACCGAATCAGGTTTTTGGCGGTAGGAAATTTTTTCTGAAGATACGCCGCCGAGAGGGGCCGCGCTTCCAGCAGCGCCATCATATTTAATGCCGGATCGTCCCCGGGGGGGCCGAGCAACAGTTGACGCGCCGCGTCGCGCCCGGCGTCGGTCAGCGAGTAGAGCTTCGTCTTGCGAATCTCGCCGCCCAGGGGGATCATCCCGCGCAGCACTTCGCCGAGCGGCGCGCAATAGTAATCAGAAATCCAGCGCGCCAGCGAAATCAATTCAAGATCCAATACCGGCTCTTCGTCGATCAGCCGCATCACCTCCTTAAGCGGATCGTCCGATTCGTTGTCGTGCAGCGCCAGGATCACGCCGGTGAGTTTTCGCGGACCGAACGGCGCCAGCACGCGGCATCCGATTTGCGCGCGATGCCGCAGCGTTTCGGGCAACCGGTAGGTGAAGCTTTGATCGAGGGGCACCGGCAAGCTGACGTCGCAACAAGCCGGGAAGTCCAGCGAGGAGGGTTCCCGCATGAAGCCGAATTGTAGCGCACGCGAGCCGCGTCGCAACGCGTGATAGACTGCCCATGAGGCACGCCGACAGCATGAAAATTTTTTCGCGAACAGCACTCTTCGCCGCGGCGGTGTTTGCACTGGCCGCCGGCTCGCCGTTTTCCGGGCGTTGGGACCTTACGGTGGTGACTCCGCAGGCTACGTATCCTTCCTGGATGGAATTCGCCGACGAGGGCGCTAACCCGGCCGTGCGCGTGGTGGGCCGCACCGGCAGCGTCCATCCCGCCCAGAACGTGAAAGTGCAGGGATCCAAGTTGTCCTTCACCACCGGGCCGTCGACGTGGGAGTTCAACATCGAAGGCGGTAAGCTTAGCGGCGCCGAACACCTGGCCGACGGCAACGTGGCCCGATTGTCCGGTACCCAGGCGCCTGCGTTGAAGCGCGACCCGCCGGCGGCGTGGGCGAATCCCGAGCCACTGTTTAACGGACGGGATCTTACCGGCTGGGAGTTTGACGATCCGTCCAAGATTTATTGGTCGGCTCAAGATGGGGAGCTGCGGAACGACCGCGGGGGCGCCAACATCCGGACCACGCGCAAGTTCGACGACTTCAAACTGCATGTCGAGTACAACTGCCCGCAAGGCGGCAACAGTGGCGTGTATCTGCGCGGCCGCTACGAGGTGCAAATTGAATACGAACCACCGGAGAAGAACGATCAGTTCCACGCGATGGGCTCGATCTACGGATTCATCGCGCCTTCGGCCAGCGTCACGGGCCGTCCCGGCCAATGGGAGACCTATGACATTACGCTGGTGGGCCGGACGGTGACGGTGGTGCGCGACGGCGTGAAGATCATCGACGAGCAGCAGATCCCCGGTATAACGGGCGGCGCGCTAGACAGCCACGAAGCGGAGCCGGGTCCCATCTATCTGCAAGGCGACCACACGGGCGGCCTGAAGTTTCGCAACATCACGGTTTCGCTGCCAAAGCGGTGATTCTGCCAAGAAGGGTTCGGCTCACCTTCCCCAACCGGGCAGGCTGCGGCCGCTACAGTGCCTTTAGCTTGGCGGATTTGCAAACCGATCGCGTTTGGAATAGCGTATACGGATCATAATGATGAAGGAGGCCACTCCCGTGACTATTCAGATCACCAAGCCCGAAGTCGAGGCGCTTATTAACCGTCGGCTAGAGACCGGATCGTTCAAAGACGCCGAGGATGTCATCCTTCAAGCCCTCAAGTCGTCCGAAGCGGAAACGCAAGGGACTGACGAGAAGCGCAGCGACGCCATCGACCGGCTCATGACGTTCGGCAAAACGCACGGAGTCTCGCTCGGCGATAAGACTATCCGTGAATTGCGCGAAGAGGCGCGTCCTTGAGCCGTGTGGTTCTCGACGCGTCGGTGACCTTATCTTGGTGCTTTCCAGACGAGCAAACGCCGTTGTCACTGAAGGTGCTTGAGCGATTGAAGGCGGGTGATCAGGCTTTCGTTCCATCTTTCTGGGCGCTTGAGGTGCTGAATTCTTTGCTCGTCGGTGAGAGACGGGGGCGAATCTCCCCGGAACAGACGCGCGCATTTCTCGCCGATCTTGGAGTCTTGGGTGCGACCTTTGACTACGCTTCAATCGAACAAGTGAACGGGCCTGTTCAGACACTTTGTCGCGATCATGGTCTGACACCATACGATGCGCTTTATGTCGAGTTGGCTATCCGTACCAAGTGCCCGCTGGCCACTCAGGATCAAACTCAAAGAGAAGCTGCGATTGCGCTCAAGATCGAATGCTGGTAAGGGGGGCACTGGCCGTGAGGGACCGCGGAACGGTCTAGGGGGCCTAACAATGGGAAAGGCAGCCTGAGCCTGGACAAACCCGCCCACCCTTTGCTAACTTAAATAACAGCGCTCCCCGCTAAGATTTAGAACTCAGTGGGAGGCAGGGCCTTCAATTGTCCCGCTCTGCCGTCTGCACCAATGAGGAGACATGCAGAAGCAAGGTAAGAAGTTCAAAGCCGCGTCCGAACAAGTCGAGCAGCGCCCCTACCCTCTGAACGAAGCCGTTCCGCTAGTTCAAAAAATCAAGTTCGCCAAATTCGACGAGACGGTCGAGTTGCACCTGCGGCTGGGCGTCGATCCTAAGCACGCCGACCAGATGGTGCGCGGGACCGTGGTTCTGCCCAACGGCCTGGGGAAATCCAAAACCGTGCTGGTGATCGCATCCGGCGACAAACTGAGGGAGGCGCAGGAAGCCGGCGCCGATTTCGTGGGCGGCGAGGACATGGTCAACAAAATCCAAACCGAGAACTGGACCGCGTTCGACGCCGTCATCGCGACGCCGGACATGATGCGCTCGGTCGGAAAGTTGGGAAAGGTGCTAGGCCCGCGCGGCCTGATGCCCAACCCGAAGACCGGCACTGTTACCACCGATGTCGCGCAGGCAGTCTCGGAAGTGAAAGCCGGCAAAGTGGAATTTCGAGTGGACAAGACCGGAGTCATTCACGTTCCCGTGGGCAAGGTCAGCTTCGAGACCGGCAAGCTTCTCGAAAACGCTTCCAGCCTGATCCAAGCCGTGATTAGAGCTAAGCCGGCGGCGGCCAAGGGCAAGTACGTCAAGAGCGTGACCATCTGCTCAACCATGGGTCCGGGCGTGCATCTGGACGTGACCGCGTTCAACGCCAAGCAGGTTTAGCCGGGACACCAAGCGAGGACACCACATGAAGAAGAAATCGGAAAAAGAAAAAGATCTTGAAGCGCTCAAGAAGGATTTCGAAAAGGCGCAGAATATCTTCGTCACCGGCTTCGACAAGCTCACCGTCCAGCAGGATTACGAGTTGCGCAAGACGGTGCGCGGCGCGGGCGGCAATTATAAAGTAATCAAGAACAATCTGGCCGAGAAGGCGTCCCAAGGTACGCCGGCGCAGGACATTCTGAGTAATCTGGCGGGTATGACATCGCTGGCCTACACGGCCAAGGATCCGGTGGCGCTGGCCAAGGCGCTGACCGCCTATGCCAAAGCGAATCCGACCTTCACCTTCAAGGCGGGCATGGTGGAAGGCCGCGTCATCGCCGTCAAATCGATCCAGGAACTGGCGAACCTGCCTTCGCGCGAAGAGATTTTAGCGAAAGTTTTATTCCTGATCCAAGCCTCGGCGCAGCGTCTGGTTACGGCCATCGGCGGCGTGGGACGCAATCTCGCCGTGGTAGTCGATCAGGGAGTCAAGGAAAACAAGTTCTCACAATAAGGGAGTAGAGGAAGACCATGGCGGACATCAACGCAATCGCGGAACAGATTCAAGGGCTGACGCTGCTCGAAGCGTCGCAGCTCGTCAAATTGCTCGAAGAAAAGCTGGGCGTCTCGGCGGCGGCTGCGGCCGTGGCGGCGGCTCCGGCGGCGGGCGGTGGAGCGGCAGCGGCTCCGGCGGCGGAAGAGAAAACCGAGTTCAACGTGATCTTGACGGCGGCCGGCGCCAACAAGATCAACGTCATCAAAGCCGTTCGCGAAGTCACCAATCTGGGGCTCAAGGAAGCCAAGGACTTGGTGGACGGAGCGCCGAAAGCCATCAAAGAGGGCGTCAACAAGGAAGAAGCCGAGGCCATCAAGAAGAAGTTTACCGATGCCGGGGCTACGGTCGAAGTAAAATAAACTTTCGGGCGACGGACTGGCTTCGGAGGCAATCGACCCGTATTTTCAGCGGGTTAGGATGCTTCGCTTTCGGCCGTGGATTCCTCGCGGCCCGGATTTGACGAAGTCCGTCCGGTTTGCTACATTGATATAGATACTGGCCGGAGACCGACCCGGATTCTTGTTCTTGTGAACCAAACAACCTGCGCACTTGGTGTGCCGCTTTGTGCAAGCGGCGCTGGGCACGGCTTTGCTCGATATGGGGATGTTCGATTTTTCCCTGTCGGATGTGTACGCCCTTGGTTTCCAGGTCTTGAGTTGCTGATTCGACCCCGCTTCCGTTCTCCCGCCCAGTTAACCGATAACCGGCGCGTTCGAGGCGCTCGTATCGGATGAAGCCGCCCAGCATAGCCGCCGGCGGCATTTGATTCTTCGATTAAGTTGCGAGCCCATCGGCCGTAGGAGTGAAAATGGATAACCTGGCAAAAGGCGCAACGCGCGAGCGAGTAGATTTCTCCCGGATCAAGACCTCGATCCCGATACCAAACCTGATCGAAGTCCAAAAGAAATCCTACGAGCGATTTCTGCAGATGGATTTGCTTCCCGGCGAGCGGGAAGACACCGGTCTGCAGAGCGTGTTCAACTCGGTCTTCCCGATCTCCGATTTCCGGGGATTGAGCCAGCTCGAGTTCGTCGATTACGCCATCGGCAATTGGGAATGCAAATGCGGCAACCTCAAGGGGCTGCACCACCTGCGTTCCACCTGCCGCAATCCCAGTTGCGGCGCCACCATCCGCACCGATCCGTTCCATGTCGGCGACGTGCTGTGCCACCGCTGCGGAACGTTCAACAAGAACATCGTCACCTTCTGCAACCGCTGCGGCGACCCGGTGGGTTTGCAGTTGAAATACGACGTGGCCGAGTGCGAAGAGCGCGGCATGACCTACGCCGCGCCGCTCAAAGTCACCATTCGCCTTACCGTCTACGACAAGGACGCCGAAACCGGCGCCAAGACCGTTCGCGACATCAAGGAGCAAGAGGTTTTCTTCGGCGAAATTCCGTTGATGACCGACAACGGCACCTTTATCATCAACGGCACCGAGCGCGTTATCGTTTCGCAGTTGCACCGCTCGCCCGGCGTGTTCTTCGAGCGCGTCCCGGCGCAAGGCTATTTTCTCGGCAAGATCATTCCGTATCGCGGAAGCTGGGTGGAGTTCGAGTACGACAACAAGAACCTGCTCTACGTCCGCATTGACCGCAAGCGCAAGTTCTACGGCACCGTGTTCCTCAGGGCGCTGGGTCTGAAGAACGACGCCGACATCCTGAAAGCCTTCTACAACGTCAGCGAAGTGGCGATCAAGGACAAGAAGTTTTTCTGGAAGGTGTCCGAAAGCCTGATCGGTTTGAAGCTATCCAAAGCCATCGGGACCAAGAGCGAAACCATCGTTCCGCAAGGTCGCAAAATCACCAAGTCCGTTTACGAAGCGATTCAGAAGGCCAAGATCGACCAGGTGGAAGTGGACCGTACCGATCTGCAGGGCGCATTCATCGCCTCCGACGTCATCGACATGTCCACCGGCGAAGTGCTGGTGGAGGCCAACCACGAGCTGGTCAACATCGACAAGCTGCTGGAGAACGGCATCACGTCGTTCCAGGTGTTCTTCCCCGATCGGGACGACGCCGGCAACGTGATTTCGGTCACCCTTCGCAAGGATCCGGTCAAGAGCCAGAACGACGCGCTGCTCGAGATCTACCGCAAGCTGCGGCCCGGCGATCCGCCCACGCTCGACACCGCCACTCAGCTCTTCCAGGGCATGTTCTTCGACCCGCGCAAGTACGACTTTTCGCGCGTGGGCCGCATGAAGTTCAACATCAAGCTGTACGACAAGATCGACGAGTCCCCGCTCGACAAGCGCACGCTCGATCAGCGCGATTTCACCGACACCATCAAATACCTGCTGAAGCTGCGCCGCGGCATCGGCGCCGTTGACGACATCGATCACCTGGGCAACCGCCGCGTCCGGGCGGTGGGCGAGCTGCTCGAAAACCAGTTCCGCATCGGCTTGGTCCGCATGGAGCGGGCGATTAAAGAAAAAATGTCGGTGTACCAGGAAATGTCCACCGCCATGCCGCACGACTTGGTCAACGCCAAGCCCGTGATGGCCGCCATCCGCGAGTTCTTCGGCTCCAGCCAGCTCTCGCAGTTCATGGATCAGACCAATCCGCTGTCGGAGATCACGCACAAGCGCCGTCTGTCGGCCCTCGGGCCAGGCGGTCTTTCCCGCGAGCGCGCCGGATTCGAAGTGCGCGACGTGCATCCGACGCACTACGGCCGCATCTGCCCTATCGAGACTCCCGAAGGTCCCAACATCGGTCTGATCTCGTCGCTATCCTGTTTCGCCCGTATCAACGAGTACGGATTTATCGAAAGCCCCTATCGCCGCGTCCTGAAAGGCAACGTGGTGGACGAGATCAAGCTCCTTAATCCGGGAGACAGCTCCCACAAAGTGGGCGATGTGATGACGCGCGGGGAGTCGGATAAGATCAACCGCGATCTCGGTCCCAAAAAGCAGCAGCTCGAAGTGGAAGCCCACTGCGACTATCTGTCCGCCTGGGAAGAAGACAAGTACATCATCGCGCAGGCCAACGTGGCTCTCGACGAAAAGGGCCATATCGTCAACGATCTGGTGAACGCGCGGCAGGCCGGGAACTTCGTTCTCAAGCACCGCGACGAAATCGAATACATGGACGTGAGTCCCAAGCAACTGGTCTCGGTGGCCGCCAGCTTGATTCCGTTCCTCGAAAACGACGACGCCAACCGCGCGTTGATGGGATCGAACATGCAGCGGCAGGCGGTGCCTTTGCTGCGGGCCGAAACGCCGTACGTCGGAACCGGCATGGAACACGTGACGGCGCGCGATTCGGGCGCGGTCGTTATCTGCAAGCGCTCCGGCATTGTCGACTCGGTGGATTCCGAGCGGATCATCGTGCGCGTGGATGGCAGTGCGCATGAAGGACAGTTATCGCGCGAGGTGGGCGCCGACATCTATCAGCTCACCAAGTTCAAGCGCTCCAATCAGAATACCTGCATCAGCCAGAAGCCCATCGTATTCCAGGGGCAGCGCGTGAAAAAGGGCGACGTATTGGCCGACGGTCCTTGCACCGACATGGGCGAGCTGGCGCTGGGGCGCAACGTCCTGGTCGCGTTCATGCCCTGGCGCGGCTACAATTTCGAGGACGCCATCGTGGTCTCCGAGCGCCTGGTCAAGGACGACTACTACACCTCGATCCACATCGAGGAGTTCGAAATCGAGGCGCGCGACACCAAGCTCGGACCGGAGGAGATCACGCGCGATATCCCGAATATCGCGGAAACCTTCCTGAGGAATTTGGACGAGAGCGGAATCATTCGCATCGGCGCAACCGTTAAACCGGGCGACATTCTGGTGGGCAAGGTTACTCCCAAGGGGGAGACGCAGCTCACTCCCGAAGAGAAGCTGCTGCGCGCGATTTTCGGCGAAAAGGCCGGCGACGTGAAGGACGCCTCGCTCTACTGCCCGCCCGGCATCGAGGGCACGGTGGTGGATTGCAAGGTATTTTCGCGCAAGGGCGCGGACCTGGACGAGCGCTCCAAGGCGATTCTGGAATCCCAGGTGGAGCGGCTGCATCGCAACCTCCAGGACGAAAAACGCATCCTCAACGACGAGCGCGCCAAGCGCCTCACCGATCTGCTGGAAGGCAAGGAAGTGCTGGCCGACCTGCACGACGAAAAGACCAACAAGAAACTGATCTCGAAGGGCCTGGATCTGTCGCGCGACGTGATCGAGAAGCTTCGGGCGCGCGATCTGAAACGCGTCAAGTTCGCAAACAAAGACGTCCGTCTGAACGAGCAGATCGACGAGATCGAAGAGATGACTTCCCGGCAGATCGCCGTGCTCGAAAAGATCACGGACGAAAAGATCGCCAAGCTTCGCAAGGGCGACGAACTGCCGCCGGGCGTCATTAAACTGGTCAAGTGCTACATCGCAATGAAGCGCAAGCTGTCGGTGGGCGACAAGATGGCCGGCCGTCACGGAAATAAGGGTGTTATCGCTCGCATCGTTCCCGACGAAGACATGCCGTATCTGCCCGACGGCACTCCGGTGGAGATCGTGCTCAATCCGCTGGGCGTGCCTTCGCGCATGAACGTCGGCCAGATTCTGGAGACGCATCTCGGCTGGGCGGCGCACGCTCTGCAACTCCACTTCGCCACTCCGGTGTTCGACGGAGCCACCGAAAAGGAGATCAAGGGTCAGCTCAAGGCCGCCAATCTGCCTAGCTCCGGCAAGGTCCAGCTTTGGGACGGAATTTCCGGACAGGCTTTCGAACAACCCGTCACGGTGGGCTACATCTACATGCTCAAGCTTTCGCACCTGGTGGACGACAAGATCCACGCTCGTTCCATCGGTCCGTATTCGCTGATTACCCAGCAACCGCTGGGCGGCAAGGCGCAGTTCGGCGGCCAGAGGTTCGGCGAAATGGAAGTGTGGGCGCTCGAAGCCTACGGGGCCGCTTACGTGTTGCAGGAATTGTTAACCGCCAAGTCGGACGACGTCTACGGGCGCGCCAAGATCTACGAAGCGATCGTGAAAGGAGAAGCGGCCGCCGAACCGGGCGTGCCGGAGTCTTTCAACGTCCTGATCCGCGAGCTGCAGTCGCTGTGTCTGGACGTCGAGTTGATGAAGAAGCCGCGGGAGATTGCAGACACCGCCCTCGCGGCGGACTAAAAGAATAATCGAGGAGCCGGAACTCAGCGCTGGATTCCGGACTCCGGGCCCTGAATAGGAGAAAAAATGTACCGTTCCTCTCCGTACGATAGAGCAAATTTGATCGCTGACTTCGACTCCATCCGGATCAGCCTCGCATCTCCGGAAAAAATTCGGAGCTGGTCCCACGGCGAAGTGACCAAGCCGGAAACCATCAACTACCGGACTTTCAAGCCGGAACGCGATGGACTATTCTGCGCGCGGATCTTCGGTCCGATCGCCGATTGGGAGTGCTTGTGCGGCAAGTATAAGCGCATGAAGCATCGCGGCGTAATTTGCGACAAGTGCGGCGTGGAAGTGACGCTGTCGCGCGTGCGCCGGGAGCGCCTGGGCCATATCGAATTGGCCAGCCCCTGCTCGCATGTGTGGTTCTTCAAGGGCCTGCCCAGCCGCATCGGTTATCTGCTCGACATCACGCTGCGGGAACTGGAACGCGTGCTTTACTTCGAAGCTTTCGTCGTGGTCGATCCCGGCGAAGTGGGCGAATTGCGCGCGGGCGAGGTGATCACCGACGAGCGGAAGCGCGCGCTCGATCAGGAATTCGCCGGCAAGTTCGTCGCCATGATGGGCGCCGAGGGTATCAAGGAATTGTTGAAGAAGGTCGACATCGAGGGTCTCAGCCTGGAGATCCGCGAGCGCATGAAGACCGAGGTCTCGCAGCAGAAGAAGCTCAAGTACGCCAAGCGCCTGCGTGTGGTCGAGAGCTTCCGCAAGTCCGGCAACAAGCCGGAATGGATGATTCTGGACGTCATCCCGGTCATCCCTCCGGAACTTCGTCCGCTGGTGCCGCTGGATGGCGGCCGCTTCGCCACCTCCGATCTGAACGACCTGTATCGCCGCGTTATCAACCGCAACAACCGGCTCAAGAAGCTGATCGAGCTGCACGCGCCGGACGTCATCGTTCGAAACGAAAAGCGCATGCTGCAGGAAGCCGTCGACGCATTGTTCGACAACGGACGCCGTGGACGCGTGCTGCGCGGCGCCAACAACCGCCCGCTCAAATCGCTCTCCGACACGCTCAAAGGCAAGCAGGGCCGCTTCCGCCAGAACCTGCTCGGCAAGCGCGTGGATTACTCGGGCCGTTCTGTCATCGTGGTTGGTCCCGAGCTCAAGCTGAACCAGTGCGGGCTGCCCAAGAAAATGGCGCTGGAACTCTTCAAGCCGTTCATCTATCACCGGCTCGAACAGCGCGGCCATTGCACCACGATAAAACAAGCCAAGGAATTAGTGGAGCAGCAGGATCCGGTGGTGTGGGACATTCTGGAGGAAGTGATCAAGGATCACCCCATTCTGCTCAATCGCGCTCCCACGCTGCATCGCCTTGGGATTCAGGCGTTCGAACCGGTGCTGGTGGAAGGCAAAGCCATCAAGCTGCATCCCCTGACCTGCACCGCCTTCAACGCCGATTTCGACGGCGACCAGATGGCCGTTCATATTCCGCTGTCTCCGGAAGCGCAGATCGAAGCCTCCACGCTGATGCTTTCGTCCAACAACATTCTGTCTCCCGCGCACGGCGCGCCTATCGCGGTGCCGACGCAGGACATGGTGCTGGGCTTGTATTACCTCACCAAAGCTCGCCCCGGCACCAAGGGCGAAGGCCGGACTTTCGCGTCCACCGACGACGTCTTGATCGCGCTCGAAATGGGCGAAGTGGAAACGCTCACTCCCATCAAGCTCCGCTACACCGGCCGCGTAATCGACCTGATGAAGGCGTTCGACAACCAGAACGTCATCCATACCGAGCCCATCGAATTCATTAAGCAGTACATGGACACCACCGTCGGGCGCGTGATTCTGAACGACGTGCTGCCCGACGAGATGCCTTTCGTCAACGGCCTGCTCAAGAAGAAAGGCCTTTCGCAACTGGTGCAGTATGCTTATCTAAAGTTCGGCTTGCCCGTTACGGTGGGCATGCTGGACGAGGTGAAAAAGCTCGGTTTCCTGTACGCCACCCGCGCCGGTATCTCCATCGGCATCGACGACATGGTGGTGCCGGGCGAGAAAACCAAGCTGGTGCGCGACGCCGAAAAGGCCGTGATCGAGGTCACGCAGCAATATCAGGAAGGCGCCATCACGCAGGGCGAACGCTACAACAAGATCATCGAAATCTGGTCGAAGGTCACCGAAAAGGTCTCGGACGAAATGTTCAAGTCCATGGAAGAGGATGACCGCACCGGCCGCTATCTCAATCCGATTTACATCATGGCCGACTCGGGCGCCCGCGGATCGAAACAGCAGATCCGCCAGCTCTCCGGGATGCGCGGCCTGATGGCCAAGCCGTCCGGCGAAATCATCGAGCAGCCCATCACCGCCAACTTCCGCGAGGGTCTGGACGTGCTGCAATACTTCATCTCCACGCACGGCGCGCGCAAAGGCTTGGCCGACACCGCTCTGAAAACGGCCGACTCCGGCTATCTCACCCGCCGCCTTTGCGACGTGGCCCAGGACGTCATCGTCACCGAAGACGATTGCGGAACCGGCGACGGCATCTACGTCGAACCCATCATCGAATCGGGCGAAATCATCGAGCCGTTGCGCGACCGCATCGTCGGCCGCGTCGCTCTCGAAGACCAGCACGATTATGAAGGCAACCTGATCGTCGGTCTCAATCAGGAGATCACCGAGGATCTAGCCGGCGCGATCCAGGCGGCCGGCATCGAGCGCGTCAAGATCCGCTCGGTGCTGACTTGCGAATCCAAGCGCGGCGTTTGCCAGCTCTGTTACGGCCGCAATCTCGCCACCGGCCGCATGGTGGAACGCGGCGAAGCGGTCGGCATCATTTCCGCGCAATCCATCGGCGAACCGGGCACGCAGCTTACCATGCGAACGTTCCACGTCGGCGGCACCGCCACCGGATCGAGCGAGCAATCCCGCCAGGACGCCAAGTCGGACGGGTTCGTGAAATTCCTGAACGTGGCTACGGTCAAAAACGCCAAGGGCGAATTGATCGCGATGAACCGCAACGGCATTATGGCCATCATCGACGAAAAGGGCCGCGAGAAGGAACGCTACCCGGTGGTGTACGGCGCGCGCGTGTTGTTCGACGACGGCGCGAAAGTCAAGAACAACGCCATCCTGCTGGAGTGGGATCCCTACACGTTCTCGATTCTCACCGAGGTCAGCGGGAAGGTCCATTTCAAGGATCTTTCCGAAGGCATCACCCTGCAGGAGCAGGTGGACGAAATCACCGGTATGTCGCAGTGGGTGGTTACCGATTCGCCCGACGAAAAGCGCATCCCCACCGTCATCATCCGGCCCGAAGGCGGCGCGCGCTCCGATGAGCGCCGGTATCTGATGCCCACTCACGCTCACCTCATGGTGAACCATGACGATCTGGTCCACGCCGGCGACGTGCTCGCCAAGATCCCGCGCGCGACCACTAAGACCAAGGACATCACCGGCGGTCTGCCGCGCGTGGTGGAGCTGTTCGAAGCTCGCAAGCCGCGCGAAACGGCCATCATCGCCGAGATCAACGGCGTGGTGCGCTACGGCGAAGTCGCCAAGGGCATGCGCAAGATCAGCATCACCGCCGACGACGGAGAGCAGAAGGAATACTCGATTCCGCGCGGCGTTCACATCAACGTCCAGGAAAGCGAGCGGGTGAAGGCGGGCGATCCTCTTATGGACGGCCCCCGCAATCCGCACGACATCCTGGCCGTGCTCGGCGAAAAGGAACTGCAGAAATACCTGGTGAACGAAATCCAGGAAGTCTATCGCCTGCAGGGCGTCAATATCAACGACAAGCACCTGGAGGTCATCTCCCGGCAGATGATGCGCTGGGTGAAGGTGGACGACATCGGCGACACCGAGTTCCTGCCCGAAGAGGTGGTGGACAAATTCAAGTTCCGCGAGGAGAATGATCGCGTAAGGGAAGCCGGCGGGCGTCCGGCAAACGGGAAGCCCGTGCTGCTGGGCATCACCAAGGCGTCGCTTTCCACCGATTCGTTCATCTCTGCCGCGTCCTTCCAGGAGACCACGCGCGTGCTGACCGAAGCCGCCATCAACGGCAAGGTGGACTATCTGCGCGGGCTAAAGGAGAACGTGATCATGGGCCGTTTGATTCCAGCCGGCACCGGCATGGAATACTATCGCCAAGTGAAGATCGCGGGCGAGGACGTGGTGGAAGAAGAGCCCATCGCGGAAGAAGTATCGCTGGCGGGCGACCTGGGCGGCTACGAAGACGAAGCCCGCAGCATCTACGCGGGCGGCTTGACCGAAGAGCCCGGCGAGGAAACGCTGGCGGAATAGCCTACACATCAAGAGTTGATCTTGGAGCGGGCCGCCGTGCCCGCTTCTTGTTTTTTCGTAGTAAGTCAACGAATAAGGACGACGATTAGGACCCCGATGATGACCAGGCACGCTACCTCCAGCAACGTCGGTTTTGTGATAGTGCCCTTGATAATGCGAGCGATGTCGAAAGAGATCAAATGTCCAACTCCTCAATTGGCACTCCGCGCCTTCGAAGTGCTTCACGGATTGCGCGATTGACATCGTCGTCTTCGGCGGCTACCTCGAAGGACGGAAAAACGTAGAACCGATGAGAGTGTGCGAATTTCGCGCCCTCCCTCCAAAAGAAAACGACTATTTGGCCCTTAGCTGTAGAAGCAAGCTTGTGTTTCGCCTCCGATCTTACGTCGGAGCGGTTCGTCTGGGGCAATGAGCCACTTACCTCGAAAAGCCTTCCTTTTAGGAAGGTGATTGTCATCTGCATCATCGAAGGCGATCTCGATCCGCTCGAAACCCGCGGCCTCTGCCGCTTCCATCTCTTTGGTCATGATGAATTCCTTCAGCGCCTGGAGGATGACCGGTGAAAGCCGATCGTTCGCGAGTTTCCGCGCCATTTCCCATGTTTCGATTTCGTCATCCGGAACGTAGACCGTCCTGTTCATACTTGGTATACGTAGTACACGCATACCAAATGCACCCGTCAAGCTGGATTATTTACGCGAATGTCGTGTTACACTGATATCGTGTTGAGAAACGTCACCATCACCCTCGATCCTGAGGTCGCTCACTGGGCCCGCCGACAGGCGGCGGAAGAAAATACCTCAGTCTCGAGGCTCATCGGCCGCCTGCTCGAAAAGGAAATGCGCTCCTCCGATGCCTACTGGCGCGCTTATGAAGAGTGGAAGAAACTCCCTCGCGACTTGGGTGTCCCCATTGACGCCTCCAAGCGCATGACTCGTGACGAAGCTCATGAGCGGGGATAGATATTTCGTCGATTCCAACGTCTTCCTCTACATCTTCGATCATGACAGTCCGGAGAAGCGCGACCGCGCCGAGGCTTGGCTCGGCTGGTTATGGGAGCATGCCCGCGGTGCTCTTAGCTGGCAGGTTATCCAAGAGTTCTACTGGAATGCCCTCAGAAAATTCGGTGCGCCGCCCGAGCAGGCGCGCTCCTATGTGGCGGCTATGGCCCAGTGGAATCCACCGGATGTCACGTTGGGGATGATCGAACGCGCCTGGTATTGGAACGACCAAGCACAAGTTTCTTTCTGGGATGGGATGATCGTCGCTGCTGCCGAACGAACAAGATGCAGATTTATTCTTAGTGAGGATTTCCAGACCGGCCGCGAATTCGGCGGTGTTACGATCGTGAACCCGTTCGCAATCGAGCCCGGCGCTCTTCAATGAGCTTTTAAGTTCTTCTCGAACAAATCCAAAATGCGCTTATACTCGTCCGCCCAACTCGCGGGCTCGATGAACCCGTGATTTTCCACCGGGTACACCGCCAACTGCCAGTTTTCCTTGCGCAGCTCGATCAGCTTCTCGACCAGCTCCACCGTGTCCTGGAAATGGACGTTGGTGTCCACCATCCCATGACAGATCAGCAACGCGCCTTTGAGTCCCGAAGCGAAGAAAATCGGAGACGATTGGCGGTAAGCCTCGGCGTCTTTTTGCGGGATATTTAAAATATTGGACGTGTAGCCGTCGTTGTAATTCGCCCAGTCCGTCACCGGGCGCAGCGCCGCGCCGGCCGCGAACACCTCCGATTGGGTGAACATCGCCATGAGCGTGATGAATCCGCCGTAGCTGCCGCCATAAAGCCCGATCCGTTTCGCATCCACGCCCTCTTGCGCCACCAGCCAGCGCGCGGCATCCACCTGATCGTCCAGGTCCTGGCCGCCCATGTGCCGGTAAATGGCGGTGCGCCAATCGCGGCCGTAGCCCGCCGACCCGCGGTAGTCGACATTGATCACCATGTAGCCGCGTTCCATCAACAGATGATGGAACAAATACTCGCGCGTGTATTCGGACGACCACCAGCGATGCACGTTCTGCAAATATCCGGCGCCATGCACGAAGATTACCGCCGGACCGCCCTTGCGGAAGTTCGCCGGTTTGAACACCTGCGCGCGCAGCGCGACGCCGTCGCGGGCCGGGAACGTCACGATGGGAGCGTCCAGCCACGGGTACTCCCAAAAATCCGGCGCCGGCGACGAGGTGAGTTTCGCGGCGGCCGCAGCCGAAGCGGCGGCTTGCACATACAACTCGGGCGGTTTGTTGGTGTAGGAATAAACGTCCGCGAACCAATGCTCGTCGGGCGAGAGAACCGCGCTGTGGCGGCCGGTCATGGCGGTGAGCCGCACCCTGGCTCCGCCGTCCGCGCTCATTTCGTAGACGTTGCGCTGGCCCGGATCGCCTTCGCTGGTGGTTAAGAAGAACCGGGTCTTGTCGTTCGACAAAACGACATCATCCACTTCGAAATTGCCGGAGGTGAGCGCTCGCGGTTCGCCGCCATCGAAGGAAACTGCGTAAAGCTGCGAGTAGCCGGTGCGCTCGGATTGGAAATAGACGTCCCGATCGCTCTTCATCCAGCCCAGCGTTCCGGCGCCAGGCCCGTCCACCCAGGCGTCGTCGTGATCGTGCGCCAGCACGCGCGTCTTGCCGGTGGTCTCATCCAGAGCGAGAATCCAGCGATCCTTGTTGTCGGCGGCGCGCGCCAGCATCGCCGCCCGCGCGCCATCCTCGGACCAGACTGGCCGCGACAGCTCTGCGGCGCCGTCCCGGGTTTTCGGTTCGGGCTCGATCCAGGTCGCCTCTCCGGTCGCTGTGCTGAGAAGCGCGAATCTGACATGGTCTTGACTGTCGCCAACTTTCTCGCGCGATGAAATGTCCTCGGTGTATGCCGATTCCGTTACGTAGTTGGGAATGATGGTGCGCTTCGCGTCCTTGCCAGGCTGCTTAATGCCCGCGAGAACGTATTTCTCATCCGGCGTCAGATCGAGCGAAGCGACGGTTTGACCGGTTTCGAGAGTAAACGGTTTTCGCGGATGCTCCAGCTTGCGCTTGGCTTCCTCCTCTTCGCGCTTGGCGGCGCGCTCACGGACCGCTTCGAGCAGTTCCTTCTCTTGCTTCTTCAGGTACTCCTGGCTCGCGGTGCCTTTCTTCTCGTCCGGGGATGTTTTGTTTTCGTTAACCGCTCCGGGCGGGCGGATTTCGGTCAATTGTTCCAACAATCCCGTGTCAAGCGCGATTGCATACAAGTTGTTCGCGCGCGTGAATGCGATTCGATGGCCATCGCGCGTAAGATGCGGATTCGTTTCCGGCTCCTCGGTTTTCGTGATCCGATGGGTCTCGCCGGTAGTGGAGTCGTAGAGAAAAATGTCGCCGTCGCGAACGTAGACCGTGCGCTTCAGGTCGCGACTCTTCGCGCCCGAAGCTGGCGGAGCGGCTTCGGCTTCCGCATCCGACAACTTGCGAAGATCGCTTCCATCCCGGTTGACGACGTAGGTGTCGGGATCTTGGTTCAGCCGATCGCCGGCCTGCTTCCATTGGAAGTAGATTCGCTCGGAGTCGGAGGACCAGCGCAGCTGCGACGGCTCCCAGCCGAACAGGCCGTGCCCTCGCATGATGTTGTCGACCGTGAGCGCGAATTTGCCGGCGGGAGCGGCGTGGAAAGCGAAAGCGATCGCCACGAATCCGACCAGGCCCGATCTCCTCATCGTTCTCACGACCGCGGCCGGTGCGGTCCCAGCTCGGAAAGGCCGCCATCCACCACGACAGTCTCGCCGGTGGTCGCGGTTGCGTCCGCCGCCAGGTAGACCGCCATCGCGCCAATCTCGTCGGGCGTGGGAAGTTTGCCCATCGGCGTGATGGCCTCGCCATCGTCGAACGCCGTGGAGGGCCAATTCGCGAAGCGAGTGCGAACGAACCCCGGGGCTATGGCATTCACTCGCACGTCGGGAGCGAGCACTCTAGCGAAGGACTTGGTCATGGTCAGCAGACCGCCTTTCGAAGCGGCGTACGCGATCGAGCTGCCCGAGCCCGTCAATCCCGCCACGCTCGCCACGTTGATGATAGCCGACCCCGGCTGTTTTCGAAGCCAGGGCGCGGCGGCTCGCATGCAGTAAAACGCGCCCCGCAGGTTGGTGTCGAGCGTTCGATTCCAGATCTCGTCGGTAAGATCCTCGAGCCGGTCGTGCGGAATGCGGGTGCTCCAGCCCGCGTTGTTGACCAGGACATCCAGCCGGCCGAAGCGGCGGACCACGTCATCCATCATCGCCCGCGCTTCGGCGTCGCTCGAAACATCGGCCGCCAGGGCGATGGCGCTGCCGCCCGCCGAGCATATCTCCGCGACCGTTTCCTCGGCGGCCTCGCGGGACTTGCTGTAGTTGACTACGACTTTCGCTCCCTCGCGCCCAAAAGCGGCCGAGATCCCGCGCCCGATCCCGGTCCCGCCGCCCGTTACCACCGCCACCCGATCTTCTAGTTTCATCTACAAAATGGTATCGCAGTTACGCTTCGGTCCCCTCCGTGTCCTCAAAAAGAACCGTGCCGGCCCGCGCCGCGCGCGAACCGCCGAGCGCCGTCGATCGTTTCGCCGCTTTCAATCACGCTCGCGCCCCGGCGATATTCGTTGTGGATCGCGTCGGCGATCGGCAGCGACCACTGTTCATAGGACGACAGCCGATCGGACCGCATGCAGTTCTGCGGGAGCGCCGCCAGGTCCCGCGCCAGTTGCAGCGCGGCTTTGAGCGCTTGGCCTTTCTCCACCAGCCGGTTGATCAGCCCCATCCGCAGCGCCTCTTCGCCGTGGACGCCGCGGCCGGTGAGGATTAGATCGAGCGCGTGACTATGCCCGATCAACCGAGGAAGCCGAATGGTTCCCAAGTCCACCAACGGGACTCCGAAGCGCCGGCAGTAGACGCCGAAGACCGCATCGCGCTCGGCCACACGCAAATCGCACCACAGCGCGAGCTCGAGGCCGCCCGCCACCGCATGGCCTTCCACCGCGGCGACTACGGGCTTCGATAGCAGCATCCTGGTGGGGCCCATCGGACCGTCGCCGTCCTCGGAAAGTCGATTACCTCCGCCGGCCGCGAGGGCCTTCAAATCCGCGCCCGCGCAGAAAGTCCCACCGGCGCCTGTAAGCACGGCCACGCGCAGCCGCGAGTCGGAATCGAAATCCCGGAAAGCTTTCGCCAAAGCTTGCGCGGTGGCGCCATCGACGGCGTTGCGAACTTCCGGACGATGAATGGTCACCACCAGCACGTCGTCTTGGGGCTCCGACAAAACCGAACTCATGCTTACTTCATTGAAGCACGACGGACGAAGAAGACTCGTTGACAAAAGTGAGCAGCGCATCGAGTTGGCCGGCGATCCGATTCGCATCCCCACGCTCGGCCGCATTTTCGATCTCGCTTCCAAGAGCTTCCATGCGCGGAAACCCGTATCCGCTGCCGGTCCCCTTGAGATTGTGACCGAAACGCCGGATCGGCTCGAAATCCCGCTGCGCCAAGGAAGCCCGCGCCTCTTCGATCTGGGCCGGCTTGGAGGCCAGATACTTCGGGACTAGCGCCGCCACTTCGTCGGAAACCGCGCGCGCCTGCCCGCCGCGAGCGTTGGCGGTTACCGCGTAGCGGTACAGCGTCTTGAGCAGCATGGACCGGTCCACCGGCTTGGCCAGATGCGCGATGCATCCGGCCTCGATACTGGCCCGCACGGCCTCCCGCATGGCGTGCGCCGACAGCGCCACGATCGGAGTGGGTGAGGCGCCGCGAGCGAGCTCGAACTCTCGGATGGCCTTGGCGGCTTGATAACCGTCCAACACGGGCAGGTCGATGTCCATCAGGATCAGATCGAATTCCTTGCCCCGACGGATCGCATCCACGGCCTGTTGACCGTCGGCCGCGAACTCGATCCGAACAGGCTCGTCGCGCAGATAGTGCCCGAGCAGCAAGCGGTTGTCCTCGGTATCCTCGGCCACCAATACGCGAACCGGCCGGTTCCGCCAGTCTGGAACCTCACTCGACGGGGCCGCAGCGGCCTCCGAGTTCGCGCCCGCCGTGACGGCCGTCTCGAGGGGCAGGCTGAAGTGGAACGTGCTGCCGCGTTCTTCCTGGCTGATTACTCCGATTTCCCCTCCCATCAGCTCCACCAGTTCGCGGCAAATCGTCAAACCCAGGCCGCAGCCTCGGATCGCCGTGGAAGTTTGCTGCGGCAGTTGCGTAAAGGCCCCGAAGATTCGGGCTTGATCCACGTCGCCGATCCCAGGTCCGGTATCGGAGACCTCGAAGCGAATCCGTCCGCCTTCGCGATCCTGGAACACTCGCACCCCGACGCGTCCGCGCTCGGTGAACTTGAGGGCGTTGCTGAGGAGGTTCACCAGGACTTGCTGGATGCGCAAAGGGTCTCCCAGCGCCCATTCGGGCAAGGTGGAGTCCCAATCGACGCCGAGCTCGATACCTTTTCGACGGGCCGAGTCCTGGAAAGTGGCCACCGCGTCATCGACGGTTTCCTTGATTCGAAAGCCGATCCTTTCCACTTGCACGGCGCCGGCCTCGATCTTGGAGAAATCCAGAAAGTCGTTAATCAAGCTCACCAGACGCCGGCAGTTGCGCTGGAACATGCTCACATATTCGCACTGGGCGGGGTTCAGGGAGCTTTCCGACAGCAGGTCCGCCGCGCCGAGGATTGCGTTTAGAGGGGTGCGGATGTCGTGACTGATCTTGGCGAGGAACTCGGTCTTAGCGAGATTCGAAGAAACGGCCGCGTCCTTGGCGGATACCAAAGCCGCTTCGGCTTTCTCTTGCAAACTGATGTCCCGCAGGAAAACGTAATAGCCGGCGTCGCGATCCTGGAGTACCGGCAGGAACGTCATTCCGGCCGCAGACACGCTGCCGTCCGAACGCTGGATGTGGGCTTCCGTTTCGGCGCGGCCGCTCACGCGCATCCGCTGGATGGCCTCTTCCACTCGACCGCGATCTTCCGGCAGGACGGTGTCCAGGATGCCGGCGGGTGGCGCGCCTTCCGATAGTCCGGCCATTTCGCAGTAGGCCCTGTTGCATGACAGGTAGCGGCCGGATGCGTCGGCTTCCGCAATTCCATGCAGAGCGTTTTCGAGAGCGGCGGTTCGCCGCCGCAACACCTCCGCCGTTTGAGCGATCCCCTCTCCCAGCGCGCCGATTTCGTCCCGGCCGCCGGGCAACGGATTCAGCGCTCCGCCCGTGGCCAGCCGGGCTACGTTTTCTTGAAGCTTCTTGATGCGTTGCGTGATTCCGGCGCCATACAGAAGCGAAATCACCACGCCGCCCACCACTCCGAAGAACATGCAGAATCCGGTGGCGATGCGCGCGACATGGCGAAGCCGGTCCGCGCGCCGCAACCGCGCGTCGAGCAACCGTTTCTCGTCCTCTTCCATGGCTCCCAGCGCGTTCTCCATCCGCCCGCGCTCGGGCTCCGCGGCTCTCAAAGCGCCGCGCAACTGTTCTCGCGACAGGGCGCGGGCCTGAAAGCGCGCCATGGTTCCGAAAAAGCGTTCCACCCGGGAGCGTTCGAGCGCCGCCACCTGGGCGAGCCGCCGCCTTTGCGCGGGATCGTCGTCGATGAGTTGCGAAAGCCTCT
>Ga0302324_100002333_pt1 | contig 44179 bp, 37 predicted proteins | sample Palsa_T0_1_FD_201949 | JGI IMG/M metagenome (GOLD analysis project Ga0302324, IMG submission 201949) | Peat permafrost microbial communities from Stordalen Mire near Abisko, Sweden - Palsa_T0_1 | ecosystem: Environmental > Terrestrial > Soil > Palsa > Peat permafrost | place: Sweden: Abisko... | reverse complement strand
GGAATTACCGCCGTCGATCCTGTCAAAATGGATCTCCTCTTCGAGCGCTTTCTATCGCACGAGCGCGGCGAGTGGCCCGACATCGATCTGGACCTTCCCAGCGGCGACCAGCGCGAGCGCGCGATTCAATATGTGTACGAACGTTACGGAAAATTAGGCGCGGCCATGACCGCCAACGTGATCACCTATCGCGGGCGCTCGGCCGCTCGAGAAATCGGCAAGGCGCTGTCCTTCGATCTCGAGACGCTGAACCGCCTGGCCAATCTTGTGGGCGCCTGGGAATACGCGGATGCCAACGACACGCTTGCCCGTCAATTTCGCGATGCCGGTTTTGACATGCGCCACCCGTGCATCCGCAAATTCTTCGAGCTTTGCCTCGAGTTTCAGGATTTGCCGCGCCACCTCGGCCAGCATTCCGGCGGCCTGGTGATGTGCCAGGGGCAACTCGATTCGATTGTGCCGCTGGAGCCCGCCACCATGCCCGGCCGCGTGGTGGTGCAATGGGACAAAGATGATTGCGCCGACCTCGGCATTGTGAAAGTGGACCTGCTGGGCCTCGGCATGATGGCCGTGCTCGAAGAGTCCCTGCAAATAATCAAAAAGGAGTACGCCGAAGAAATTGATTTGGGGCGATTGCCCGCCGGTGACCCCGTGGTTTACGACACGCTGCAAAGAGCGGACACCATCGGCATGTTCCAGGTGGAAAGCCACGCGCAAATGGCCTGCTTGCCGCGCCTGCGGCCGGTATGTTTCTACGACATTGTCGTGCAGGTCGCCATCATCCGCCCCGGGCCCATTGTCGGGAAAATGGTCAATCCGTATTTAAAGCGCCGCCAAAAACGCGAACCCGTCGATTATCTCCATCCCTCGCTCGAACCCGTTCTCGCGCGCACTCTGGGTGTGCCGCTCTTTCAGGAACAATTGTTGCGCATGGCCATGATCGCCGCCGGATTCACCGGAGGCGAAGCCGAAGAATTGCGCCGCGCGTTTGGCTTCAAGCGCTCCGAAAAGCGAATGAAGGACATCGAACGAAAACTCCGCTGCGGCATGGACAAGAAAGGAATCGCATCCGCCACACAGGACAAAATCGTTCACGCCATTACTTCGTTCGCGCTCTATGGATTTCCCGAATCGCACGCCGCAAGTTTCGCGCTGCTGGCTTACGCCAGCGCCTACCTGAAATGCCGCTATCTCGCCGCTTTCACCGCCGCCCTTCTGAACAATCAGCCCATGGGTTTCTATCAGCCGGACACCATCGTGAGAGATGCGCAGCGCCACGGCCTGAAAGTGAGCCCCATCGATGTGACCTGCTCCGATTGGCTCTGCGGGCTCGAAAAAGACGGCCGGGATTTTAGCGTGCGCCTCGGAATGCGCTATGCCCGGGGTTTGCGTGAGTCCGTGGCCGTAGAGATTGTCCGTGAACGCGCCATCCGTCCGTTTCTCTCCATCGATGATTTAAAACTTCGTGTCCCGCAGATGCAAAAGGCCGAACTCACCACGCTCGCGGAAATCGGCGCTTTGAATTTTGTGCAAGGAAATCGAAGCATCCATCGCCGGGATGCTCTGTGGCAAATCGAGCGCGCCTCCCGGCGTCCCGGCCCTTTGCTCGAGGCCGCAGCAGAATCAGAAGAACGAGAAGAATCAGAAAACGCGAACGAGGAATCGGAAGCAGTAGAAGCCCCGGCTTCTTCTGTAGCACGCTCGCCTTTGCCGCCCATGACCTCCGAGGAGCGCCTGGTCGCCGATTTTCGCGGCACGGGCCTGACCGTGGGCTCTCACCCCATGGGTTACCATCGCGCGGAGATGAAAAGGCGAGGCGTTCGCTCTGCCATCGAACTTGCCCATCTGCCCGATGGCATGCGCGTCCGTATTGCGGGAGGAGTGATCACGCGCCAGCGCCCCGGAACGGCCAAGGGTTTTGTTTTTCTCAGCCTAGAAGACGAAACCGGAATTTCCAATGCGATTATCACGCCGCAGCTATTCGAGAAATATCACGTCGTGATCGTTCACCAGCAGTTTCTGCTGGTCGAGGGGCGCCTGCAAAATCTGGACGGCGTAATTTCCGTGAAAGCCGAACGCATCCGCCCCTTGTCCGTCACACGCGCGGAGCCCGCCTCGCACGATTTTCACTAAATAAAAAAGGGCGGCCCCGCAGAGAATACTTTCGGGCGCAATCTAACTTCGGGCAGGCTGCTGTTGCGTCAGGCAATGAAGCGTGCCGAATCCCCACACTAAATCGACCGAATGAATCCCCATCACCGGCCGTCCGGGAAATAGGTCGCCGAGGATTCCCAGGGCCACGCGGTCGTTGGGATCGTTAAACGTGGGGACGAGCACGGCGGAATTCGCGATGTAAAAATTCGCATAGCTGGCCGGAAGGCGCTCGCCATTGCAATAAAGAGGAGAAGGCATCGGCAGCGCGACCGCTTCGATTTTGCTTCCGTCTTCCAGTCTCGCACCACGCAGCCTCTCCCAGTTCTCTTCGAGCGGCCGGTAATTCTTGTCGTGCGAATTCTTCTCGCGGCACATCGCCACCGTGCGCCGGTTCACGAAGCGGCACAAATCATCCACGTGCCCGTGCGTGTCGTCGCCCGCGATTCCTTTGCCCAGCCACAGAATATTTGTCACCCCGAGATACTCGCGCAGGGCCGTCTCTATTTCTGCGCGGTGGAATCCCGGATTTCGCACCTGCTGTTTCTGATCGAGCAGGCACTCTTCGGTGGTGAGCAGCGTGCCGCGGCCGTTGACGTCGATGCTTCCGCCCTCCAGAACCACGTCACGCCCACCTACTCGCGCGCGAAACACTCTGAATTTCAAGCGCCGTGCGACCTGCTCCGGAATCGCATCATCCTTCTTCCAGTCCGGATAGCGCGCCCAGGCGTTAAACCGAAATCTCGCGATAACTACTCCCGGCCGCGGTCTCGCGCGCTTCACGAAAATCGGGCCAAAGTCCCGCGTCCATCCGCGATTCGTGGCAAAGCGGAAAAATTCCACACGCTTCATGTCCACGCCGCAGCTCTTTAGAATGCTGCGCGCCTTCGCTTCATGCGCGCTCGAATTCACCAGGATGCGAACGAGTTCGCCCGGCGCGATTTTGCGCGCAATTTCCCCGTACACCCAATGAATCGGCTCAAGCTTTCCAGGCCAGTCGGTCGGATTGTGCGGCCACCCTATCCAGGCGGCTTCGTGCTTCTCCCACTCCGCAGGCATGCGAAAGCCGAGCGCTGCCGGGGTGTCTTCTTCGGTGGCTTGCATAGTGCGGCGGGTCTGTTTCAAGGTTTGTCGTCGAGGAAGCGCTGTTCGATTCCGGCGTAAGCATCGATGCGGCGGTCGCGAAGGAACGGCCAGTTTCGCCGGACATCTTCTAGGTGCGCGAGGTCCACTTCGCCGTACAAAATTTCCTCGCCGTCCGTGGAAGCCTCGGCCACGATCACTCCCTGCGGATCGCAGAGGAACGAGCTCCCCCAGAACTCCAGGCCATCTCCTCCGGCTGCGGGAATTTCGTGCCCCACGCGGTTCACCGCCGCCACATAAACGCCGTTGGCGATGGCGTGTCCCCGCTGCACCGTTATCCACGAATCTCGTTGTGCCGCGCCGTTCGCTTGCTTCTCGCTCGGATGCCACCCGATGGCCGTCGGATAAAAAAGTATGCACGCCCCGTTCAGAGCCGCCAGCCGCGCGCCCTCCGGATACCATTGGTCCCAGCAAATTAGAGTCGCAATCTTCCCCGCCTGCGTCGAAAACGCGCGAAAGCCCAGGTCTCCGGGCGTGAAATAAAATTTCTCGTAATAAGCGGGGTCGTCGGGGATATGCATCTTGCGGTAGATGCCCGCGATCTGCCCGTCGGCATCTATGATCGCGGCGCTGTTGTGATAAACGCCCGCCGCGCGCCGTTCGAAAAGCGGGGCGATCACAACCGTTTTAGCTTTTTTCGCCGCGCGCCCCAGCTCTTCAGTGGTCGGCCCCGGCACGGCCTCCGCAAGCTCGAAGTTCGCGGTGTCCTCGCGCTGGCAGAAATATTGCGAGCGGAAAAGCTCGGGCAGGCAGACTACCTGCGCGCCCCTCCGTCCGGCTTCTTCGATCTTCGAAATGGCGCGCGCCAGGTTCTCTTCGGGTCTTGCGCTCACCGCCATTTGCACGAGAGCGACGTTGAATTTGGGCAAGGTTGGCACGACAAGAAAATCTACACGAAATCCCAGCGCAAGACCATACGCGGCGAGTCCCGGGATCCGCTCAGCGCCGCGTATCTAATGCTTTTCTTTCTCCGCCCGCAGCAATTTCTGCCTCTGAAATTCCTTCCACGTCAGAAAGATCAGGATGGCGTCGAAGAACGTCAGCAGAAGCAGCGCAATGGAATGTGTGTGCGTGTAGCGCAGTATTTGATAAGCCATGAAACCCCCGAATACGGCCATGGTCATCGGATAAGCCCAAAGCCTGTTGAGCCACAAGCAAATCACCAGGATCAGTTTCACCAGCCCGTGCGTTGCCAGATAAATCGAGGCGAACATCGTGCTCCCGCTGGCCAGTTTCTGCGAGGCGTTGCTCAGATGGGTGAAGATGAATGCGTGCTCGCCGCGCGAGAGTTCATGCTGCGCCGCCGTTTGCACCAGCTCGTTAATCGACGAAGACTTGAACCACAAAAGAGCGCCGCCGATTATTTCCAGCAGTCCATCGACTGCTTTCACCGTAATGCCGAATTCGAACGTGCTGTGCAGCAGCGATTCGCGCAAATGTTTCATCGCCGCTTTCTTCATTCGTGCTCTCCCGAAACTCCGCCCGCCTAAATACCCGATACGGCGCGCACTCGCCATCATCGCATCGCCCCGCGACAATCCAAAAATAAAAGAGGCCGCCGGTTCGGTGAAACGAGTCGAATTGTCCGTTCACTCACGGATATAATCCCCTCGTTATTTCCTGCTCGTGTGTGAGGCAAATATGTCCAAGAAGCGTTTCAAGGATCTCACCGAACGCGAAATCCTCGCGCTCGCCATCCAGCTGGAGGAAGAAGACGCCCGCGTGTACGCCGAATTCGCCGAAGGCCTGCGCGACACCTATCCCGCCACGGCAAAATTGTTCGAGGAGATGCAAGCCGAGGAGTCCGGGCACCGTCAAAGCCTGATCGACATGTACCGCCGGCGCTTCGGCGATCACATCTCCCTCATCCGCCGCCAGGACGTGAAAGGATTCGCCGAGCGCCGCCCGGTCTGGCTCTCGCGTCCCCTGGGAATCAAAGCCGTCCGCAAGCAGGCGGAGATCATGGAACTCGAAACGCAGCGCTTCTACCAGCGCGCGCTCGAAAAAGTTTCGGACGCCTCTACCCGCAAGCTTCTCGGCGATTTGGAAGAAGTCGAGCGCCGCCACTACACCACCGCCGGATCGCTCGAAGAAAAATACGTCCCCGCCGATGAGCGCACCGAAGAGGAAAAATCCCAGCGCCGCCTCTTCATGCTGCAGATAATTCAGCCCGGCCTGGCGGGTTTGATGGACGGTTCGGTTTCCACCCTTGCCCCCATCTTTGCCGCCGCTTTTGCCACCCACAAAACGCACGACGCATTCCTCGTCGGCCTCGCCGCATCTTTCGGCGCCGGCATTTCCATGGCCTTTGCCGAGGCGCTCTCCGATGACGGCTCGCTCACCGGGCGCGGCCGCCCCGTTGCTCGCGGCCTGGTTACCGGGGTGATGACCGCCGCCGGCGGCCTCGGCCACACTTTGCCGTTCCTCATCTCCGATTTCCGCGTGGCCCTTATCGCCGCCATGATCGTGGTCGCTGTCGAACTCGGCATCATCAGCTACGTCCGCCACCGCTACATGGACACTCCCCTCGCAGCATCCGCTCTTCAGGTCATCTTGGGCGGCGTGCTCGTTTTTGCCATCGGCATTTTAATCGGTAGCTCCTGATCCTGGGCGTCGCCGCACCGAATCGCGGTCCCGCCGTGCGCTGCTCGTATCGCTCGAGGGGACTTTGTTCTAAAATCGCGCGATGATGCCTGGAATTCGCGTAGGCACCTCCGCCTTCACCGCCGCCGGATGGGTCGGCTCCTTCTATCCCGAAGGGCTGAAGCCTGCCGCTTACTTGAATCACTACGCCCAGCAGTTCGACACGGTCGAAGTGGACAGCACCTACTACCGCACGCCTTCCGCCTCCACCGTAAAGCGCTGGTACGAGCAAACTCCGAAAAACTTCCTCTTCTCATTGAAAATCGTGCAGACCATCACGCACGAAAAGGTGCTGGTAGATTGCGAAGTAGATTTCCGCGAATTCCTGGCCGCCGCGGATTTGCTCGCTGAAAAGCTCGGCCCCTTGCTCTTTCAGTTTCCGTATTTCAACGCCGGCGCTTTCCCCGACCGCGACTCATTTCTCGACCGCCTCTCGGCCTTCGTCAAACAACTTCCGCAGGGGTACCGCTTCGCGGTCGAATTGCGCAACCGGCATTGGCTGGTGCCCCGGCTCCTCGACATTCTGCGCGAAAAAAACGTCGCGCTCGCCCTCATCGACCATCCCTGGATGCCGCGCCCGCGCGAGATTCTAGCCGAGTCCGATCCCATCACTTCCAATTTCACTTATATCCGGCTGCTAGGTGACCGCAAAGCCATCGAGGAAAAAACCAAATCGTGGGACAAAACCATCGAGAACCGCCAGCGCGAGCTGTTTGAATGGGTCGAGATCGTGCGCCAGATTCAGGCCCGTCAAGTCGACATCTTCGCCTACGCCAACAATCATTATGCGGGTCACGCCCCCGCCACCGTCCGCCAGTTTCTGGAAATGTTGGAAAAGCCCTAGCCTTTCTGCGGAGGGTCCACGAACATCGCGTGGTAAATCAGATGCGTCGCTGAATCGATCCACCGCTCGAGCTCGGCTTTGGGTAATCGCCCGGCCTGCGCCAGCAGGCTCCAGAAAAATGTGTCCATCGCGCGCGCCAGCCCCGGAATATCCACGTTCTCTCGCGCCCCCGGCAATCTCTGCAGGAATTGAAACACGCCGGTGACGCGCCCGGTGGTCCACGTGTGAATTTCCTCCTGTTTTTTCACTAACCCCGGATCGGAGAGCGCCGCCTCCTGCCAGGCTCGGTATGCGCCCAGGTATTTCAAATCCTGCGCAAACGCTCGCGCCAATAATTCGCGAAGGCCCGCGCGCACATCCATGGCGCCCTGAGGCTGAAAATTAAGCCCGCTCAGTTTTTCCAGTAGCTCATCCATCAGCGCAAGCAGCAACTGTCGCTTGGAGCGAAAGTGCTGGTAAAAAGTCCCCACCGCGAGCTTGGCTCGTCGCGCGATCAGACTAATGGAAGTATTCTCGTAGCCCTTTTCGCCGAAGAGCGCGAGTCCGGCATTTTTCAGTCGCTCGCGTTTGTGTAAACTGCGCTCTTGAATCGGCGGGGCCGGAAGGTCTTCGCCCGCAAGCAGATTGGGACGTGCGTTCAAGCCTTGCCCGGCTTCGTGATGCTCACTCCCACCAGCGCGCCGGCGCAGCACCACAGCATCCAACCTCCGAACACTCCTGCCACCGAGGGAGCCATGTTCGGAAAGACTACGGGGAAAAATGCGCTGGAGAAGGGATCGAACAGGAGCGTCGGCAGCGCAATTAAGAACGTAGCCTCCAGCCACTGCTCTCGCGGAAGTTGAAGCCCGCTGCATATTCGGCGCACGATCAAACCCATCAGCGGAAAGCTCACCGCGAAGAGCACGAGCGTTCCACCCGAAGCGCCCGGACGCAGTAGGTTCTGCCCGGCGACCCGCAATCCGATCGTGCCAACCAGCCATATTCCCAAGCCGTACAGCAGCAGCAACCTTCTCTTTATAACATGAACCATAGTTCATGTTCTCATCAGGCCTGTCCGAAGTCAAGCTCAGGATCGTTCTTCTTCTTATCCCGCGCTACACCCATCGCCCCGCCGGGGCTCCCCGGCATTTCCGCCTTCACTACGACTTCGTTGACATCCTAGGGGCCTCGCACCTAGAATCGCCGCTTCTCGGGGGACGCTTCCTCATATTGCGCAGCCGCCCTTGTGTCCCCCGGCGGGAGACCTCCCATCGCCCAAGGAGTTGTTAGGCCCAAAGTCGCAGTTGTGGATGACGACGATAGCCTGCGCTCGAAAATCGCCTCGGCGCTGCGCTCCCAATTTGAAGTCTTCGAGGGCGAGAATTTCGAAGATGCCTACAAGCTCCTGCAGGGTTCCGATCTGGACGTCCTTCTGCTGGCTACGCCGCTCGGTTCCGGCGGAATCCGTGAGTGCACCGAGCTCCTCGGGCGTCTCGTGGGCAGCGAGATTGACACTCTCGTAATCGTTCTCAGTTCGGACCAGACCAAAGCCGCCGCACTCAAGATTATCGACGCCGGCTCCTATGATTATTTCATCAAGCCCATTGACACCGATGTTCTGCGCCACCTGCTCGAGCGCGCTGTTGAAAAATTACACATCCAGCGCGAAAACCGCATCCTGCGCCAGGAAATCAGTCGCAAGAACGCGCTCGGCGATCTCATCGGCGCTACCGACGCCATGCGCCACGTCTTCGATTCCATCCAGCGCATGGCCCGCGCCACCACCAACGTCATCATTCGCGGGGAAAGCGGAGTCGGCAAGGAGCTCGTGGCGCGCGCGCTTCACGAGCAGAGCCCGCGCCGCAATCGTGCATTCGTCAGCGTGAATTGTGCCGCGCTCCCGGAAGGTTTGATGGAAGCGGAGCTCTTCGGCTATGAGAAGGGCGCCTTCACCGGCGCCGTAGCCGCCAAGGAAGGTCGCGTGGAGACCGCGCATCAGGGCACGCTCTTCCTGGACGAAATCGCCACGCTCACGCCCCCGCTGCAAAGCAAGCTTCTGCGCGTGCTCGAAGACCGCTCCCTCACCCGCTTGGGCGGCAAGAAATCCATTCGCGTCGATTTCCGTCTGGTCAGCGCCACGAATGAGGATCTGGAGGAAATGGTCCGCGAGGGCCGCTTCCGCGAGGACCTCTACTACCGCATCCATGTCGTGCCCATTTTCGTTCCTGCACTCCGCGAGCGCGTCGAGGACATCCCCGTCCTGGCGGACTATTTCGCCAGCGTCTATTGCGCGGCCAACCGCTTCCCGCTCAAGCACTTTGCCGACGATGCCATGCTCGCCCTGAAGCACTATTCCTGGCCCGGCAACGTCCGCGAGCTCGAGAATGCCATCCAGCGGCTCGTAATCATGACCGACACGGACGTAATTTCCGTGAAAGATCTTCCCGGTGAAATCGTGCAAGCCTCCGGCCGCAACTCCCGAAGCCGCTTTCGCATGCCCTCCGGTGGCGTCAATCTGGACAAGGAAATGGAAGCCTTTGAGCGCCGCTGGCTACAGGAGGCGCTGGAGCAGGCCAAGCAGGTCAAATCGGAAGCCGCCCGCCTGCTGGGAGTTGACCGCAACCGCCTCAACTACCTGTGTCGAAAGCATAATTTGTAGCTTCCGGTTTTTTCAAAACTTCGCGAAAAATCGATGAAAAACTCAACCTTTGTTTATAAATTCAACGTGCCAAGCGCGCCCTGCGCCCGCGGCTCGTTCTGCATAGCCCAGATTCTAAAGGCTATAGCGCTACTGCTCCTCGCATTATAAGTGGCTAGCAGATTGCACTAGTCAGGGCGGCAGGTCGATTTGTATCAGGAGACTCGTATGGCCAAGAAGACTTTGAAGAAGGCAACGAAGATCGAACCAACTAAACCGCTTACCCGCTATCCCGCCGGGTAGCAGCGTCTCTTTTTTTCAGAGTGTTGATCGCAACAGGCTGCAGCTACGAACTGCAGCCTTTTTGTCTTCCGTACCCAGTTCACGACCATTCAACCACAGCCATCTCCTGATTCTCTTCACTACTCCCCGGCATCGCTGTGCCCGCTTGAACCGTCCGCGCTCCATCTGTTGAATAATTCAGCGCAGGCGAAAAAAAATCAACGGTATGACGAGCAAACCGGAGCACTCTTCCGCTGCCCCGACGGACTAAGTGCTTTCCTATCACCTTAAGATTGGCCGCTCTCCGGAAGATTCAGTTTGGCGAGACGATTGCACTAATTGTCGTCGCAAGCTGATACGACAACAAAAAGAAAAAGGGAGACTCAAATACATGAGCGCGAAGCCGGTAAAGAAGTCGGGAAAACTCAACGCCGTGAAGCCGTTGGTCAAGCTCAGTTCTCCCGTCGTACTCCTCCCCACCAAGAATAGGTAAGAGTTCGAACGAGATCCTCCGGCTGGGCTCCGCCCGCCCGGGGATGGAAGTAGCAGCACCGAGGGCCACCGTCCCAGGAACGGTGGCCCTCATTTTTTGTTACCAGACTTGGCCGCGCATCCAGCGCCACGTAGCGCGCGCCACCTGCCACGCAATCGAGTGCCTCCGCCCGGTTATTTTCGCCGTTCCGGTCATCCCTTCCCGCAGCGACCCGTCCGGGTTGGCGAACTCCACCTCCACCGCGAAATAATTCGTCAGGTTCTGCCCCAGCCGCTGCAGCGTTTCCGTTTGCGTCACGGGGTGGTCGAGCGCGGCGGCGGGAAGGATGGCGTCAACTTTTCCGCTGTAGGTTCGGTAGGGAAACGGAAGCACTTTTACCTTGGCGGAGGCGCCCGCGTGGATCTCCTGCAGCTCCCAATCGCGCACCAGAATGCGCGCCTTCATGGTGCGGCGGTCAACCACGCGCGCAAATTCATCGCCGGCGGCGAGAAACTCCCCCACGGTTTGGTCCACTTCCGGAGTGGAGACAACGCCGTCGAACGGCGCTCGAATTTCGAGATCCTGGAGTTTCTTGCGCGCTACGCCCAGCTCTTCCTGGATGCGCCCGCGTTCGCGGACGGATTTCGCCGCCATGCCGAAGTCCGAGCGGTCCTGATCGTAGCGAAGGTCGCTGCTGGCCAGAGCCAATTCCTGCGCCAGAACCTTGGCCTGGGCTTCGATTTCAGGATTCTGCAGGATAGCCAGAACCTGGCCAGCCTGGACTTCCTGGCCCTGCCGCACAAACACCTGTTGCACTTCTCCATCAACCTCCGCGCGAACGTGGGCGTCCTTGCCGGGTTCGAGCAGCAGTTGGGTAGTGACCTTCGAAGAAAAGGGCGGCAGCAGGAGCAGCAGCGCTACGCCCAGCGCGCCGAACTGCTGCGCGCGTGTAATTTTCCAAGCCATATAATTCTCCCTCTGTTGCCGCACCCAGGCGCGAACAACGGGTACGGCTTTGCGCAAGCTCTGCCTCGAAAAAAAGTAGATGACGCCGGCGGTGGCCAGATATCCCCATTCGTCGCCCAACTTGGTTACCAGCACATTGCGCACGAATACCAGGACGAAAAACAGAAGAGTGCCGCTGTAAACGATGGCGGAAACGCCGAAAAGAAAAAAGACACGGCGCTGGCGTTTGCTGGTGGGGGGCAAATCCACCTCGCGGCGAAGCAAATATTTCTGCGCCCACGCGCGCAGGAATTCGAAAGAGTCTTCGCGGAGGTTGTCGATATCCAGAAATTGAGAAAGCGCATAGTATCCATCGGCCTTGATCAGCGGGTTCAGGTTCAGCAGGGCGCCCTGAATGCCGCTGAGCAGCATCATTTTGTAAAAGAAGTCGTTGGTAAGCGACCCCGGCGGCGTGAAATGCCACACCAGCGCGGCCAGGCCGCAAATCACGAGTTCGATCCAGATGCCCGCGAAAATCACCCACTGCCGCGGGGCCCCGCGCCGAAAAAGCAGAATGTCGGTGGTATCCGTGAAGAACGCCGGAGTGAAATAAATCAAAAGAAAGCCCATCTGATGCACATCGCCGCCGTAGTGCTTGCAGGTAAGCCCATGGCCGAACTCATGGATGCAGCCCAGTCCCAGCAGGAGAATCCAGAATATCCAAATGTCGTAAGCGCTCTTGTCCGCAAAATTGTATAAGGCGGAAGTATCCTGCTGCACTCGATTCCAGTCTCCCGCCAGCAGGTAAATCGCGACCACAAATATAAAAAGTGAAAAAATCACAAAGCCTTTGGTGAACAGCCAGCCCAGATAACGATCCAATTTCGCCAGAGTTTTGTCCGGGTCCCAGGCTTTGAAGCTGATATACAGCACGCTGGACTGGTCGATGCGGCTCTTTCTCTCATCCCGGATACGTTCGAGCACCGCCAGATTTTTCTCGCCCACGGAACGCTCCCAGAGCGTGGCCTCAATGGAATCAAGGAAATCGAGCACTTCGGTTTCGGTGAGGGGAGAATCCGGGTGGCGCTCGGTCATGGTCTCCGCGATCTCCGCGGCCGTGCGCGTGCCATCGCAGCAGGTCAAAAGCTCATATTCGGTGCTTCCATATCGGTTGTAAGTATTCGTTTCGTGGTTCTTCACCACGAAGCTGGTTTCGCCCGCAACCGTCTGCTCGCTAATGCGCAGGTCGGTGCGCAGTTTCGGGCGCTTGAGCCCCTTCGCAAGGACGCTTGAGACCTGCAGGCTGGTGGGGCCGAAACGCATCGACGGGGGTCCTCTAAGGCTTTGACTTTCCGGTTGCAGGCCACCCGACTCGTACGGCCATCCCCGGGCGCAAATCAGAAATCCCGGCGCTGGTGACCTGCGCCACCACGTCATAGCTGTCGCTGGCGGGATCGATAGTGGGGCTGACTTTCACCACCTTGGCGCTGAGTTCCCGCGTCGCGCCGCCCACTAGCGACAAATCGACGGGCGCCCCGACTACCGGCTTGCGGGCTGAGGATTCCGGAACCTGGAACTGAACCTGAAGAGGGTAGAGTTGGCTTACGCGGAAGCACTTATCTCCCTTATTGATGGTTTGTCCTTCCCGAATGTAGCGCCGTACGACCACCCCGGAAAAAGGAGCGCGCAAGAGCTTGCGGTCGATTTCGATTTCGAGCCGATGGATTTCGGCGTTTCCGCTTTCGACCAGCGCCTCATAGCCGTGCATGTCGTACTCCGCGCCTTTGGCCTCGAATTCCGCGGCCTCCAGGTCCGCCTGGCTGGAAAGTCCATTGTCACGGAGCAACTGCTGGCGCCGGTAAGCCGCAGCCTTGGCCTTAAGTTCGGCGGCCTTGTATTGCAAATTGTTTTCGGTGACCTTCAGATCATCGCGCGCCTTGATGAGCTCCATCTGTAGCGTGGTGTCGTCCAGCCGGCCGAGGATGTCACCCGCCTTCACGATGCTGCCTTCATCCTTTACAACCGAGGTCACTGCGCCATCGCTTTGCGAGGAAAGATCTACTTGGTGCTCGACCGTGAGGACGCTCAAGGTGTCGCTTGTTTCTGCGGGCTTTGCGGCTGGCGCGGGGGCTGCCACGGCCGAAGTGCTTGCAGACGGCTGCTTGGCATCCGGGCCCGAGGCCACCGAAGAATTGCCGCAGCCATTTCCGGCGATTACCGCTGCGGCGATGAAAATAAATGTGGCGCGTTTCATTTTGCCCCTTCCTTCTTTCCTCATGGCATAAAGGCCCACGCCTTCTGCCAAATCCACCGGAACGGCGAGCGGAACAATACGTAGCCCACCGGATACCAGCCACTCCCGAACCATCCGCCACCAGAGCGAATGCGCGCGCGTCCGACCATGCCATCGCGCGCGCTTCCGCCGATATTTTCAAACACCGCCCGCACCAGAAAATACTGATCGCCCGAATCGGTTCGCGTCTGCGCGCCAATGCGCTCCACACTTCCTTCAAAGGTCATGGTCGGGAAGGCATTCAGCTTGAGCGCGACATTTTTCCCCAGCCGCACGAGCGAGAGATCCGTTTCCGCCACGCTTATCTCCGCGGCCATGGGGTCCTGCGCCACCACTTCGCAGAAAGCGTCCCCGGGTTTCACCATGGTACCGGCCTTCTCTTCCACTTTCGGCGTGATCACAATGCCGGCGATCGGCGAGCGGAGTTGCCCTTCGGCAATGCGCTGCTGCTCGAGCTGTACTTCGGCGCTATGCAGATCAGACCGAATCTGTGCCTGGCCCGCGGCCGAGGGATCGTTGCGGAACTCAGCTTCGGCCAGATCGCGCCGCGCTTGTGACAATGCGGCGGACGCGTCGGCCAGTTTTACGCGGTCGTCGCTGTCATCGAGCTGCGCCAGCATCTGGCCCGGCTGCACCAGGTCCCCTTCGTGCACGAAAATCCGTTTCACCACTCCCCCGTCGATGGCGCTAACTACCCGGCGCTCGGCCGGCACCACGGTCGCGTCCGTACCCAAACGCATGGGCCAGGGCACCAAAATAAGTGCGCCGACGATCAGCGCGGCTCTTTGCGCCCACTCGATCAAACGGCTCTGCGGCATGGCCGCCAGAAGCTTTTTCTTGCGCTCGGCGAAGGGCTGCAAGAGCCCGGCCAGCGGGACCTGCTGATAAAGTTGCGCGTTCCGAATCGCCACGGTCGTCTGGCTGGCCAGGATTCCCAGAGTCTCGCGGTTGCTGTCGCTGAGGAAGTCCGCATCGCTGCTAAGCAGCGCCATGGCGCCGAGTGTGCCCTGATCGTCCTTCAAAGGCAGTCCGTAAAATCCATTATTTTCGTGGGCCTCCAGAAAAGAGACCACCTGCGCGCGCGCCTCTTCGGGATTGACGTGCCACCCGTCGTCGTATAAATCGGCCGAGACCGCCCCTTCCTGGTCCGCCACCCACTCCAGCCTCTCGCGCAGATCGCTCATCTCGCTGGACTTGGGAACCTCGGTCTCGCCTGAGACGGCGCCCAGCACGAAGCGCCCGCGGTCAAAAAATCCGATCACGCAGCTGTCAAAGGGAACCACCGATGCCGCCTGCGCCACCACGGTGGTTAGAACGTGATCGAGGTCCAGAGTCGAAGTAATTTCCTGGGAAATTTTCAGCAGGGCGTCGAGTGCGTGGACTTTACGCTCGGATTCGAGCAGGTTCGCGTTGTGCAATGCCACCGCCGCCTGCTCGCTGACGCTGGAGAGGAAAAACAGATCGTCTTCATTGAACGGCGTGCCGTCCGCTTTATTGATCAGCTCGACGACCCCCAGCACCTCGTCTTCCTTGCGCAGCGGAGCGCCCATCCACGACTGGATTTCGAAATCCCCGCCCGCTTCCCGGCGTTCTTCGAGCCCCGGCTCTTTTTCCGGCTCTTCGACGAGTTTCGGATTGGCCTGCTGCGCGATTCCCGCGAGCAAACCCTCCGTCAGCGAAACAATAGCGCCCTCTTCGACCGTGGGATCCTCGCCCACTTGCTTCACCAGTGACAGTTCCTGCGTCTCGGCGGAGGCCAGCCAAAGATTGCAAGCTCCCGCGCCCAAAATGTCCCGGATTTTTCCAGCCACGATGGGCAGAAGCTCGCCCAGCTCCAAAGTGGAAGTGAAAGTACGCCCCAGGTCGTATAGCGCGGTGAGGCGTTCGAGCGTGGCGAGCTGAAGCTGGCGTTCGTTTTCGATGGCGCCGAGGTTGGTCAGGGCGTAGCCCGCCAGACGGCTGGCTTCTTCCAGGAAGTGGGCATCTTCGGCGGTAAATTCGCCCGAGCGCTTATTGAGTACTTCCACCACGCCCTCGGGCGTTTGCGCTCCCGGCAAAGAAGTGTACAGCGCGGATTTCACCCGCGGGCGGCTGGCTTCATCGAGATGTTCGAGATCTTCCGGCGTGATTTCCCGCGCGGGCAGGCGGCGCGTGGCCGCTATTTGATACAACTCGAGCAAGGTTCCGCTTTCCACCGGTATTTCTGTCGGGTGCAATCTTTCGCCTGGTTCCGTCCAGCGCATCTTGCAAACGAGTCCGCGTGACGCGCCATCGGGAGTCCACACGAGCACCGCCCGTGCGCCAAGCGTGGTGCCCACGCGCGCGGCGAACGTTTTTAGAAGAGTGTCGATGTCGCGGCAGGCCAAAGACACGCTTGCCAATTCAAACAGCGCAGACGTTGTTTCCATGGCTCTCCCAGCGGAAGGGATGCTGCTGCTCTCCCATCCCAAGATGGAAACCGGGAAATGGTTGACGGGAGATGCGGCAGCCTAACAAATGCAGCACGCAGGCGTCAAGGAAGTGTGCCGAGAGAGAAGAGTTGACGAAGGCTCCGCACAGAACGTGTGCCAGCTGTGTGGGATCAGTTTCGAGTACCTAGGGTAGCGGGAAGCTTAGGGGCTGCCCTTTGGGGCGGGTCAGCGGAGGGGTTGCGTCGATTGCGCGTGGCTGTTTGGAAGCTCCTCGGCGCAAAAAAAAAGGGCTGTCCTGGTGAGCACAGCCCTTTCGGGTGCCGCAAAGTTACTTGATGGGGTTCTTGAAACCAGTCAGCGGCTTTGTTGCTTCCATCTTCTTGGACTTCTTGAGTTTCTTCGATGCCATGTTTGTTTTCCCCTTTTTTGAATCGCCCGTCTGGGCGGACGCTTCTCTATATGCAAGTTGCTCGCCAATGTCCACGACACGCCCGGATGCCCACAAGTGCTTTTGATTGTTAGGGTCACTTCCAGCCCGGCCTTCCGGGTGGCCCTCCCGTGTGCTGAATAAATAAACGAATGTTGAATTATTCAGTGCGGGTGAGCCAGGCAGCCCGAAAGCGGCCGCGACGCAGGCGAGAAATGCGGGAAAAACCGGAAAAATCCCGCGGGGCATGCCGGGATGTGCCAGAGCAGCGGCCGGAAGCAGAGGTTATGCCCGCCGCGCCACCCCAGGTCTCTGCGCCGTAACGAACAGCTCGTAAGCCCGCAGGTCGGGGTCGGTGATCCCGTACACGCTCCTCCCCTCTTTCAGGAAATAGGCAGTGTCCAGGAAATAGATTTCGAGCTTCCGGCGTACAAAGCCGGTTTCCCGGAGGATGTGATCGAGCAGGAGCGGGCTGTAGAAAATCTGCGTGTCCCATTTTCCCTTGATGCCTTCGGAGAAGGTGTCCAGGTCCACTCGCTTCTTCACATACCTTCGCCATTGGGCAGATTTGCTGGTAATGGCGAAGTCCACGGAGCAAAAGATGGTGGGGAAAAAGCCCATCAGGTAGCCGCCGGGCTTCAGCGCCTGAAAGCAGGCGGCCAGAATTTTCCTGTTTTCCAGGTCGCTTTCGGAGATCACGGAGTTGACGACCACGACGGCGTCAAACTCCTTGCGAATGCCGAGTTTTCCGGAGTCCAGCCCCTTATACTCGATCGTTCGGTTGCGGTTTTTCCGGGCCGGGATGGCGGCCACGCTGGGGAAATCAGTGCAGAGAACATGTTTGCAGCCGGGAACTTTTTTGGCGATGTCCTTCTGCAAGCGGTCTTTGGACCCGCATCCGGGGACCAGAATTTTTTGATGGCGCGGAAGCGCGGCCAGTTCGCGCACGATGCGCCCGCGGAGCGCGGCATCGTCCGTCATGCTGTAAACCTTGTTATAGCCGGCGTTGTGGCGATGTTCCCAGATGTACTCGCGATCGGAAGGCTCCAGAGTGGGTTTGGCAATTAGCCATTTGGGCTTGCGCATGTTTAGGCTCATCTCAACGGCGGCGAACGAGAGAGTCTATATCATATCGGCCCGAATGCTCAGGGTCGGCCTTTGCCGGTAAAGCTGCCGTCGCGCGAAGGGGGCGTGCGTGCCCTCGCGGCGCAACGAGTTTCGCGCATCCCCTTGATTGCCGGACGTAATTCAGATAGCTTTGCAAAGCGCAGCGAGGGCAATGTGAAGATCAGCATCCGCAAAGCCGGGCGGGCCACCATACTCGATATCGAAGGGCCTCTAAAACTGGGCGAGGCCGAGGAATCCTTCCGCAATCAGGTGCAGCAGTTGGTGGACACGGGCTCGACGCACGTGGCCGTGAACCTCGCCGGCGTGACCGAACTCGACAGCTCGGGCATTGGCGCCCTCGTCCGCGCGTTCACTACGCTCAAGCGGGCCGGCGGGAAATGCACCTATTTCGCTCCCAGCAAGCGCGTGATGATGCTGCTGAAGATGGTCCGGCTCGATACCATCCTGGATCTCGCCGACGACGAAGCCACCGCGCTCACCCGCGTCTAGCGCAAGAGGTGGTCTTACCGAGCAGGCAAGCCCCTATTTAAATCGACACAAAATTGGTCTGCCCGCTTCGTTAGCGGCGGTCGAGGGCCGGATGGCGGACGTCGCGCCCGGCGACGAGGTAGATGACGTCTTCGGCGATGTTGGTGGCGTGGTCCCCGATGCGTTCGATGTTCTTGGCCACCAGAATCAGTTCGAAGGCGGTGAAGACCACCGCGGAGTTTTCCATCATGTAGGTGAGCAGCTCGCGGAAGAGCTGGTCGCGCAGTCGGTCCACCTGGTCGTCGCGCTGCATCACGCTGCGCGCGAGTTCGATATCGGCGCGCACCAGCGCGTTCAAGCTGTCGCGCACCATGCCTTCAGCGAGTTCGCTCATTCTCGGCAAATCCACGTACGGCTTCACCTGCGGATGGCGTAGCACGCGCATAGCTGATTGCGCGATGTTGACCGCTTGATCCCCGATACGCTCCAGGTCGCCGTTGATGCGCGAGACCGCCAGCAGGAAGCGCAGGTCGGCGGCCATGGGCTGCTGCAAAGCGAGCAAGCGCTGCACGCGCTCGTCGATCTCGATCTGCATCTCGTTGATGGCGTCTTCTTCCGTCAGCACCACTTCCGCCAGGTGCTCTTCGGCGTCTAGCACGGCGTGAATGGCCTGATGCACGGCGCGCTCCGCGAGGCTTCCCATCCATAGCAGGCGCTGCTTCAGTTCCTCGAAATCGTGTTCAAAATGTCGTTCCATGTTTCCTCAGAACTTTCACCCAAGCACGAACATTCCCCGTCACGTCCTAACCGAAGCGTCCGGTGATATACGCCTCCGTGCGCGGATCCGTGGGCGTAGTGAATAGCTTGGACGTTTCGCTGTGTTCGATCAGTTTGCCATCCAGCATAAAGGCCGTAAAGTCGCTGGCGCGCGCGGCCTGCTGCATGTTGTGCGTGACGATAGCCATGGTGCAGCTGTCCTTCAGTTGGAACATGAGTTCCTCGATCTTCGCGGTGGTCACCGGATCGAGCGCCGAGCAAGGTTCATCGAGGAGCAAAACCTCGGGATCCACCGCGAGCGCGCGCGCAATGCACAGGCGCTGCTGCTGTCCCCCGGAAAGCGCGAAAGCCGATTTGTGCAGATAATCCTTCACCTCTTCCCACAGGGCCGCGCGCCGCAGGCTGTGCTCCACCAGGTCGTCCAGGCGGCCCTTGTAACCATTGATGCGCAGTCCGTAAGCCACGTTGTCATAAATGGATTTCGGAAACGGATTGGGCCGCTGGAAAACCATGCCCACGCGGCGGCGCAGGCCGACCACGTCCATGGACAGAATCTCCTGGCCATCGAGTAGAATCTCGCCCTCCACGCGCGTATTGCGAATAGTCTCGTTCATGCGGTTCAAAGTACGCAGGAAGGTTGACTTGCCGCAGCCGGAGGGCCCGATCAGCGCGGTCACGCGGTTGGCCGGAATCTTGAGACTCAAGCCGAAGATGGCCTGCTTCGGACCGTAAAAGAAATTCAGGTCGGAGATCTGAAAGCGCACCTGCGCCTCCTTTTCCGATGACGTAGCACGGGCCGCGTGCACCCGCACTTCCGGCGCGCGTCTTGCCGCAGTGGCGTTGCCGCCATGTGAAGCCGATAGCATCTCAGACACTCCGCACCGTATTCCCGCGATTCAGCAGAAAACGTGCGCCCAGATTCGCGACCAGCACCAGCGCCAGAAGCACGAGCCCGGCGGCCCAGGCCTGGCGGTGCCAGTCGTCATACGGGGCGATCGCGTAAGTGTATATCATCACCGGCAAAGACGCGGTGGGCTGGCTCCAGCCCGGGCTCCAGAAGCGGTTGCTGAAGGCCGTGAATAGCAGCGGCGCGGTTTCTCCCGCCACGCGTGCCAGCGCCAGCAACATGCCCGTAAGGATACCCCCCTTTGCCGCCGGGAGTACCACCGTGGCGATCGTCTTCCACTTGCTGGCTCCCAGCGCCATGGCGCCTTCGCGCAGGCTTCCCGGCACCGCGCGCAGAAATTCCTCGGTGGCGCGAACGGTCACCGGAATCACCATGATGCCCAGAGCCACTCCGCCAGCCAGCGTGGAAAAATGCTTCACCGGCAAAACCACCAGCGAATAGGCGAAAATGCCGATCACGATGGAGGGTACGCCATTCAGCAAGTCAGTGGTGTAGCGAATCACGAACGAAAAGGTCTTGCCGCCAAATTCCGCCAGGTAAACTCCGGCGAACAACCCTATTGGCAAACCCATCAGCGCCGCCAGCATCAGGAGCTTCAAGCTTCCTACGATGGCATTGGCCATGCCACCTCCGGTTTCACCCACCGGTTTGGGAAGCTTGGTGAAGAAATCCAGGCTAAGCGAAGTGCCGCCGTTCCAGAGCAGGTATCCAAGGATTAAAAACAGCACGGACACCACGCCGAGCGCAGCCACGCCGGTCAAGCTGAGCATCACGTAGTTCAGGGACTTGCGCCAAATAATTCGAGCGCCGCTCATGAGGCGTGCCCTCCGCCGCGCTCGGTGGCCACGATCAGCAGGCGCGCCACTCCGTTCAGGATGAACGTCATCAAGAACAGCACCAGTCCGAGTTCAATCAGCGCGCTTAAGTACAGGTCGCCCGTGGCTTCGGTGAATTCGTTGGCGATGACGGCTGCGATGGTATAGCCCGGCGCGAAGAGGGAAGCGCTGATTTTCGGGTCGTTTCCGATCACCATGGTCACCGCCATGGTTTCACCCAGAGCGCGCGCCAGCGCTAGGAATACCGAGCCCATGATGCCGGTGCGGGCCCAGGGGACCACCACCTTCCAGGTGGATTCCCAGCGCGTCGCTCCCAGCGCCAGAGCCGCCTCCCGCTGTTCGCGCGGCACGGTGAGCAAAACTTCCCGCGAGACCGAGATAATAAACGGGACCACCATGATGGCCAGCACGATTCCGGCGGTGAAGAACCCCACTCCGTAGTTCGGGCCGCGGAAGAGGCTACCGAGAATGGGAGCATGGCCCAGTGTGTTGATCAAGGCCGGCCCTATCGTGGTGCGCATCAGCGGCACAACGATAAAAATGCCCAGCAAGCCATAGATAACGCTGGGAACAGCGGCCAGCAGGTCGATCAGAAAGGAAATGGTATCGCTGATTTTGCGCGGGGCCAGCTCCGAAAGAAAGATGGCGCTCGCCAGGCCCAGCGGCAAGGCAATCACCAGCGCTACGATCGAAGTGATGATGGTCCCGTAGATGAAGGGCGCGGCGCCGAAATTGTCGAAGATCGGATCCCACACGCTGGTCCAGAAAAACTTCCCTCCGAACTTCGCTCGCGAAAGATGCGAATTCACCCACAGCTCGTACACCAGCATGGAAGTAATCAGCAGAATCGCGGCGGCAAAAATCAACGTAATGAGATGCGCCACTTCGTCGCCATGACGCAAACGCCGGAGAAGCGCGCGCGGCCCCCAGGAAGGAGGAGCCGCGCGATCGAAGGTAGTGGCGGAAGTGGACATGCTACTGGATCAGGGAAATGGCCTTGGTCTCTTTGCTTATGACTTCCTTGGGCAATTGCGCGTACGTCAGGCCCTCATTATATTTCTGGCCCTCCGTCAGCATCCACTTCAGAAAGCCTTTCACTGCCTCGCGCTTGCCGGCATCGGGAATCTGCGCGGGAATAAGCAGCCAGGTAAAACTCGAAATGGGATATGAGTTCGCTCCCGGAGCATTGGTGATCGAAACGCGGAAATCTTCCGGCATGTCTTTCGCCGTGCCGGCCGCCGCCGCAGTCACGCTCGCCAGATCCGCCTTCACGAATTTCCCCGCGGCATTCTGCACTCGGCCATAAGCGATGTTGTTCTGGACCGCATAGACTAGCTCAATATAGCCGATGGCGTTGGGCGTTTGTTTCAGCAGCCCGGACACGCCTTCGTTTCCTTTGTTGCCCAGGCCCACCGGCCAATTTATGGAAGCTCCCTTGCCGACTTTATTCTTCCATTCCTCACTCACCTTGGAGAGGAAGTCCGTCCAGATAAAAGTTGTCCCGCTGCCTTCCGACCGATGGACCACGACAATCTCCGCGTTCGGGAAATTCACTCCCGGATTCGCTCTGGAGATTTCCGGGTCATTCCATTTCGTAATGGTCCCAAGAAAAATTCCCGCCAGCGCTTTCTGAGTAAAATTTATATCCCCGGTCACGCCCACCACATTGTAGCTGGGCACCGCAGCGCCGAGGACGGTGGGAAAATGCAGGATTTTTACCTTCGATTGCGCCAGTTGTTCATCCGTCATCGGCGCGTCGGAGCCCCCGAAATCGACCGTTCCGGCCTGAAGCTGGCGGATACCGCCTCCCGAGCCGATTGGCTGATAGTTAATCTGAATGTTGGAGTGCTGTGTGTGGTACACGTCAAACCACTTGGAATAGATCGGGTAGGGGAAGGTGGCGCCCGCTGCGTTCAGGAGCACGGTCCCGGATTGCGCCGCGACAATGGTCCCCAAACCCAGCAAGCTCAACACTACCAGCAGGCTCTTTCGCATGGATTCTCCTCCCGCCCATTTTCCTTCAGGATTGTTACAACCGTGTTACATCGGCGAAAATTCGAAGTGAACGGGATCAGGTCCTGAAAGAAGGTTTGAGGCGCGACTCCGGGGGTGCGGATAAGCCGCGCCTCAAGGGGAGGGTGCTGAAGTACGTTGCTTCCAGCGCAAACTCCTGCAGCGCAGGAACTTATGTAATCTCGCCTCCCAAAATCAGCGGGTGGCCAGGTCGCGCTCATCTTCCGTCGCGCACCGACCCGCGAAACAACCTCAAACTAATGCAAACAATTGAACTGCGAATGAGCAGCGTGTGAAAAAAAGATTACAACGCACCCGCAGCCGCCGCGTTCTCCTGCACCCTCTCCAGTTGTTTGGCCCGGCCGTGTCGCACTTCCAGCCCGCGGACCCAGAACAGAATATCTTCCGCGATATTGGTGGCGTGGTCAGCGATGCGCTCCAGGTGGCGCGAGGCCAGCACGTAGTGAAGATTGGGCGCGGCCATGGCCGGATTCTGGGTCATGCCGGCCAGCAGACCTTCAAACACCTGATCCCGGTAGCGATCAACCAGGTCGTCGCTTTCGAGCACCTGCGTCGCTAGATCCACATTCTGATAAATCAGCGCGCCCAGGCATTTCGAAACCATCGCTCGCACGGCTGTGGTCATGGGCTCGAGCTCGGCAGGGAAATGAACTTCACCCATAGCGGACAACGAAATCGCCCGCTCGCTGAGGTTCACTGCCAGATCACCCATGCGTTCAAGGTCGTTATTGATCTTGAGGATGGCCACGATCAAGCGCACGTCCGTATCGGCCAGGTTCCCGCTGCGGAGCAGGCGGATGGCGTGCTCGTCGATCAGAATTTCCATTTCATTGATGCGCGGCTCGGTGAGGAAAACTTCGCTGGCCACCCGGTCGTTGCGTTCCAGCAGCGCCCACAGCGCGCGATTGATGGAAGCCTCCACCGTGCGCGCCTGCGCCACCAGGTAATTCACCAGTACGCTTTGCAGCATTTCTTCCGTGTTGGTTTTTGTAGCGGTCACTTTTGCGCACTCCCCGCGCGATTGCTTCGCATTGCCTAAATTTTCACCACTACATGCTGCGGCACGGAAGTTGCAATGGAATCAATCGCACATCAATCTTTGATGACAACCCGGCAGGGAGCTAGCTCGCCAGCGGAATCGAGAAGAAAAACTTCGAGCCCCGGCCCACCGTGCTTTCCACCCACAGCCGGCCGCCGTGCGCTTCCACGATGTGCTTCGCAATCGAAAGTCCCAGGCCCGTGCCGCCGGCTTCGCGCGAGCGCGCGGCATCCACGCGATAGAAACGCTCAAAAATGCGCTCCTGGTCCGCCAGTGGTATGCCGATTCCCGTGTCCGCAACCGTGATCATGGCTTCCCGCTCGCAGAGTTCTGCACCCACGCTAATTCGCCCGCCCGGCGGAGTGTACTGGATGGCGTTGTCCAGCAGGTTCTGCAGCACTTCGCGCAGTAAACTGGAATCACCGCGCACGGGAGGAAGGCCCGCCGGTATTTCGATCTCGAACACGATTTGCTTGCGAGTTGCCTTCAACAGAGCTGTCTCCGTGCAGCCCTCAATCAAGTCCGCCAGCGCCACGGGGAAAAACTCGAGTTCGAGCTTGCCCGCCTCGATGCGCGCGAGTTTCAGCAAATCATCCGTCAGACGCGCCAGCCGCACGGCATGTTCGCGGATGATCTCGAGAAACCGGCGATTGTTCTTGGGGTCATCCAGCGCGCCTCCCAGCAGAGTCTCGGCGAAGCCCTGAATGGCGGTGAGCGGCGTCTTGAACTCATGCGAGACGTTGGCCACGAAATCCTGCCGCACGCGCTCGAGCCGCCGCAACTCAGTCACGTCATGCAAGACCACCACCGCGCCCGACGGTTTCTCTCCCGCCTCAGAATTTTCCGCCGCCCCGCTCTCCAGCGCTTTCACCGGCGCCGCCGTCACCGAAAAATTTTGCGGCTGCACGAACCCCATGGCGATCTGGCTGCGCAAGCCTTCTTCGCCTTGCAGCGCCCGGCGAATAAGGCTCAGCAACTCCGAGTTGCGGATCACCTCGATCAAAGGGCTTCCCTCGTTGGGTTCTCCTTCTATGTTCAATATTTCGCAAAACGCCCGGTTGCAAAATACCAGGCGTTCCTGCGCGTCAATCACCGCCACGCCCTCGACCATGCTCCGCAAAATGGCGCTCGAGCGATTGCGCTCGCTGCTCAGCAGGCGGATCTCGTGATCCAGGTGTTTCGCGGTTTCGTTGAGCGACTCGGCCAGATCGGAGATCTCGTCGCGCGGCCCCTCGCCCGGCAGCGTGTGAAATTCTCCTTGGGCGATGCGCTGCGAGAAGTCTTTCAGCCGCCCGACGCGCACGGCGAAGCTGCGCGCGAACAAAAGCGACACCACGCTTCCAACCAGCAGGATGATGAGCGACGAAGTCACCAGCCTCTCGCGCATCTCTCTCACCGAGAAGTCGATTTGCGCCGCCGGCAAAGCCAGGCGAATCACGATGGGCGGCCCTGCGGGCGGCTGATAACGCGCGGCGCGGTACACGAACTCGCGCCCTTGCGTGTCACTGTGCCGGGTCGCGCGCCCTTCTCCGTGGGCTAGGGCCTGCTGCACTTCGGGCAGCTCCGCGTAATTTTCCGTTCCTTCGGGGCTGCCTTCCGAATCGGCCAGCAGGCGCCCGGACTTGTCGATCACCGTGACGCGCGCGCCGCTCTTCTCCATCCATTCGGTCCAGGCGCGCAGTTCCGGTGTGTCGAGCGAAGGCGGACGCGATTGAGCCAGGTTTAGAAGCGAACCCAGTTGATCGCCGGCAGAGCGGAGGGCCTGGCTGCGGATCACTCGAGAAGAATACAAATCAACGGCCAGCAGGACGCCCAGCAGCAAGCCCACGTAGGCCAGTCCCAGCGTCCAGAAAAGTCTAGGTCGCACGGTTTGTTTCGAAGAGATATCCAGCGCCGCGAATTGTTTTCATGAACAACGGGTGCTGCGGATCCGTTTCGATTTTCTCGCGCAGGCGCCGGACGTACACATCCACGCTGCGCGGCGTGACGAACCGTTCCGTGCCCCAAACCGCGTCCAGCAGCTGATCCCGCGTGAACACACGATTGGGCCGCGCCGCCAGAAAATAGAGCAGCCGGAATTCGAGCGTGCTCATGGGCACCGGCCGGCCCGCGCGCGTCACTCGATAAGCGGCCGGGTCGATTCGCAGCGCATTCACTTCGATGGGCTTTTCGGAGGGCGTACCCGGTTCCGCGCGTCTCAAAAGCGCCTTCACGCGTGCGGCCAGCTCGCGGGGACTGAATGGCTTGGTGACGTAATCGTCGGCTCCCAGTTCCAGCCCCACGACGCGATCGGCTTCTTCGCCTTTCGCGGTGAGAATCAGAATCGGCAGGCGGTTCAGATTCACGTCCTTGCGGACCTCTTTGCAGATCTCCAGTCCCGAGACTTTGGGCAGCATTAGGTCCAGGATCAAGAGGTCAGGCGTAGCTTTTCGTATCTGCGCCAGGCCGGTCGAGCCATCGCCGCTCGCCGCCACCTGGTACCCATCTTTCTCCAGGTTATAGCGCACCAGTTCGACGATGTCTTTGTCGTCTTCGATGACCAGAACGCGTTTCATTTCTCTCTTCCCGTTTCGCGTCCTCACCATAAGGGAAATCCCACCTTGGAAGCAAGCCGCCGCAGCATTTCCGTGAATTTTTAACACGGCGTTAATATCGTGCCATCGCGGTACGGCGTGCGCATCTGAAACATGTTCGCGCCTCAGCGGCGACGATGTAACCCTCTGCGCTTCTTCCAGTGTACTGATTCCATTCGCTTTGCGCCATCAGGGCGAGCTTGGGTTTGGTCTCCCGTCTGCTCCTTTGTAGCCGACCTGTCGGCGGGGCGGCCTGCGGAGATTCTCGCTTCGTAATGGGGTGCTAAGCGCGTGGGATCGGGTCTCGGGGGAAGGGTGAAACGAAACAGAGGGCAATTTGGGAGATTGCACCGTTTTGATGATCGCAACCCGCATGTGCTGGGATGGATTGCCGCGCTTATTTTTTTGGCGCCGCCGGCGGCCTGGCCCCAGCAGAAACAGCCCGACCTCGCCGACCAAAGCCTCGAAGACCTGATGGCCATTCAAGTGACTTCTGTGTCCAGAACCGAAGAGAGACTTTCGCGCACGGCCTCCGCCATCTTTGTTATTACGCAGGAGGACATTCGCCGGTCGAACGCATTGAACATCCCGGATCTGCTGCGCATGGTGCCAGGCGTAGACGTAGCGCAAATAAATGCGAATACGTGGGCTATCAGCGCGCGCGGCTTCAACGGAGAGTTCAGCAACGAATTGTTGGTGATGGTGGACGGGCGAACGGTGTACATCCCGACTTTCGGCGGTGTGGACTGGGATGTGCTGGATATTCCGCTTGAGGATATTTCCAGAATTGAGGTCATCCGTGGGCCCGGCGGAGCCGTTTGGGGAGCGAACGCGGTCAACGGCGTGATTAATATCATTACGAAGAACGCCACGGAAACCCACGGCGCGATGATCGTAACCGGCGGCGGAAATCTTGACCAAGGATTTGGAACCATCCAGTATGGCGGTGAAGCAGGCAAGTCAACGAGCTATCGTGTTTACGCGAAATACCAGAATATTTATCACCTGCCGGACGCGAACGCCCACGACGGCGATGACGGCTGGAACATGCTGCGAGGGGGTTTTCGCACCGACAGCGTTCTGACCCCCAAAGACAAGCTGACAGTTCAGGGGGATATATACACCGGTAGCCAAGGCAGCCCCACCTCTTACCTCCCGTCGATTACCTCTCCGGGATGGATAAACATCAACACAGAAGTGCCGTTATCCGGCGGTTTTGCGCAATCGATCTGGCAGCACACTTTCTCCAGCCGCTCCGATACCACGCTTCAGATCTCTTACGACCGATATGCGCGAGAAGACGTTCTCCACGAAAAGCGCGGAACCCTTAATTTAGACTTCCAGCACCACCTGGCCTGGGGCACACGGCAGAATTTTGTCTGGGGATTTGATTACCGCTATTCGAGCTCCAAGACTCACGGAGACCTCACCACTTCGCTCAATCCCGCCGATCTCAATACCAACCTGTTTGGCGCCTTCATCGAGGACGAAATTGCATTGGTGCGGGATCGCCTTTACCTCAAGGTGGGAACGAAATTCGAGCACAATAATTTTTCGGGTTTCAATGCTATGCCGACAGCCCGCCTCTCGTGGAACCCCTCGGTACGCGACGCATTTTGGGTGGGGATCTCTCGATCCGTGGAGACGCCTCACAGCACGGTCGATGGTCTCCGCCTGAACTTCGGGGGATTCACGGAACCGAATGGCACGCAGGTACTCATCAGCTTCCTGGGCAACCCTCGTTTTCAAGATGAGGACTTGCTGGCCTACGAGGCAGGCTATCGCGCAAATGTCTCCAGCAAACTCTCTCTTGATTTCGCCGCTTACTTTAACCAGTACTCGAAGCAACAAACCACAGAACCATCCACGCCGTTCTTTGAAACTACGCCGGCTCCGCCGCACCTTGTGTTGCCCACTACGTTCGAAAACCTCATGCATGGAGAAACCCATGGGCTTGAAATCTCCGCGAATTGGAAAGTCATCCATCGGTGGACGCTCAGCCCGGGATATGCCTTCGAAGAAATTCACATGCATACGAGTCGCAGTAGCGTTGACACACAAACAGTCCCGCAAACCGAGGGAAGCAATCCTCCACACAGCGCGCAGCTTCGATCGCGCGTCGAGCTAGAGAAGGCCTTGGTGTGGGATAGTTCCGTTTTTTTTGTTGACCGCCTGCTGGACCCGAAAATTCCCTCCTACACCCGGCTCGATTCGGGCATCACCTGGCACTGGACCGAACGAATGTCCTTCGGGGTGGCCGGACAGAATCTCCTGAAGGACAGTCACTTGGAATTCATCGATCCGACCGGCGTCACACGATCAACCCTCATCAAGCGCGGCGCTTACGCCAAGCTGAGCTGGCGGTTTTGAAATGCGGCGGAGCCGTTCGGACGATACGCACTCGGCGTCGCGGAGACGAAACTGCAGACCGCACGCGAAAGGCGCTGCGATTTTTCCGCGATTCCATCCGGCCGCCTCGTGCCTCGTGATCGCCCTGGCCGTCTCCTTGGCGGCCTCCCCCTCGGCGGTATCGCAGTACACCTCCGCCAGCGAGTATGAAATCAAAGCTGCATTTCTTTATAACTTCGCGAAATTCATAGACTGGCCTGACAGCAGTTTCGCCAACGCGCAATCCAGTTTCGCGATTTGCGTTTTGGGTACGGATCCGTTCGGGTCGGCGCTGGACCGAACTCTGCAAGGGAAAATGGTCGGAAATCACCCCGTCACGCTGATACGGATCACCGAGATCGAACAAGCACGCCGATGCCAAGTGGTTTTCGTGGCCGCGTCGGAAAGCAAACGCCTGCCCGAGATCATCGAGCGCTTGCAGAAAGCGAGCATCCTGCTCGTGGGCGAGTCGGAAGGATTCGCCGAAGCCGGCGGCGCCATTCAGTTCACGCTGGACGATAACCATGTTCGATTCACGATCAACAGGGACGTCGCAGACCGCGCGGGTCTGAAATTCAGCTCGAAATTGCTCGCCCTGGCCAAGATCGTCCGCGACCCACCCAACAGCAGGAAGAGTTGAAATGACTTCACTCCACGACCTCACCCTCCGCGGAAAGCTCACCGCCATTATCTTGATCACTTGTTCGGCCGCCGTCCTGGTCGCTTGCTCCATCTTCGCCCTTTACGATGTCACCACGTTCCAGCGTTCGCTCGCCGATGAGCTCGAGACGATCGCAAAGATCACGGGATCGAATATGACCGCGGCTCTGACGTTTGCCGATAGCAAGAGCGCCAATGAAATTCTCAGTACCGTCGGTATTCAGCCGCACATCGAGGAAGCCTGCGTTTACAAGGCAGATGGGACCGTCCTCGCGGAATTTAGACGCAACGGTTCGAATGAATCCTTCACTCCTCCGGCGCCGCGTCCGGATGAGAGTTCCATCGTTTCGGGCCACATGCTCGTCTTCCGTCAGATTTCGTTGGACGGAGAAGTGATCGGTTCAATCTACGTGAAGTCCGATCTTGGCGAGCTCTACGCCCGCATTGGGCTCATCTCCGCAATCATTTTGATCGCGTTTCTATTGTCTTTGGTGATTTCGTTCCTGATCGCCTCGCGCCTGCAACTTCTGATCTCGGAGCCCATTGATCAACTGACGCAAGCAGCCTCCCAGGTGTCGATGACCAAGGACTACTCCCTTCGAGTAGCCAAGGGCAGCCACGATGAAATCGGCTTTCTTATGGACCGCTTCAACGAGATGTTGCAGCAAATTCAACTTCGCGAGTCCGCCCTGCAGCATGCGCACGACGGATTGGAACTTCGCGTCCGGGAGCGAACCCGCGAGTTGCAGGAAGAGGTCGCCGAGCGTACGCGAACCGAGCAAGAACTTGCCGAGCGCAAACAGTTCCTCAACTCCCTGATCGAAAATATCCCGCTGGCCATAGTTGCGGTTGGCTACGAGGGCGATGTGCAGATGTGCAACCGTGCCTTCGAAATTCTATTCCGCTATTCACAGCAAGCCATTCTCGGCCGGCAACTCTCCGAATTGGTGACAAGTGCAGACACTCGCCCCGAACATGAAGCCAACAGGCTGATTTTAATGTCCGGGCAACCCGTGCACTCCGTCGCGCGAAGAACCCGAAGCGACGGAAGCGTCGTAGATGTGGAATTTCAATCCGTTCCGCTGAGGCGCATAGGAAAACGTACGGGTGCGTTGCTGCTTTACCAGGACGTTACGCAACGCAAGTTGGCGGAGGAAGCTATGCGCCGTGCCAGAGAAGCGGCGGAAGCGGCCAGCCAGGCCAAAAGCGAATTTCTCGCCAACATGAGCCATGAAATCCGCACTCCCATGAATGGAATCCTGGGGATGACGGAACTCACTTTGGAAACAGACTTGAACTCCGAGCAGCGCGAATACCTGGGCATGGTGAAGACATCCGCGGATTCTCTACTCGGGCTTCTCAACGATATCCTTGATTTCTCGAAGATCGAAGCGGGAAAACTCGATCTGGAGTCCGTGGAGTTTCCGCTCCGGCAGAGTCTCGGCGAGACGCTGAAAACTCTGGGTCTCCGCGCGCACGAGAAGGGCCTGGAGCTTGCCTGGCGCGTGGGCTTTGACATTCCCGAGCGTCTGGTCGGTGACTTGGGCCGCTTACGCCAGGTGGTGGTGAACCTGGTGGGCAACGCCGTGAAATTTACGGAGCGGGGCGAAGTGTTGCTGCAGGCGGAAAAACTGCAAGCCACCAGCGAAAGTGTGGAGTTGCATTTCTCCGTCCGCGACACTGGAATTGGAATCTCAAAGGATAAGCAGGGCGCTATTTTCGAGCCCTTCACCCAAGCCGATGGTTCCACCACCCGGCTTTACGGCGGCACCGGCCTCGGCCTTGGAATCGCCACGCAGCTCGTAAAGCTGATGAACGGAAAAATCTGGGTCGAAAGTGAATCCGGTCAGGGCAGCACTTTCCATTTCACATGCCACTTTGGAATTGCAGAGCCCACGCCCGCCGACCTCAGTTCAACCGGCCCCGAGCTCCTTCGCGATCGCTCCGTTCTCATCGTGGACGACAACAGGACCAACCGCATCATCTTGGTCGAGATGCTGGGGCAATGGGGAATGCGTCCAGAAGCTGCGGATGGAGCGCGTGCCGCCATGGCCGTGCTTGAGAAAGCGCGTCTCAGCGGGCATCCCTTCGATCTCGTAATCACAGACCTTCAGATGCCCGGAGTGGACGGGTTTGGGCTTGTCGAGCAAGTCCGGCGCATCCCCGATTCCCGTCCCATGCGCTTCCTCATAATCAGTTCCAGCGCGCAACGAAGCGACCGCATTCGATCTCGCGAATTGCAAATAACATCCTATTTGACCAAGCCCGTCCAGCCATCCGAGTTGCTCGATGCGGTGTTGACCGAACTCTCCAGATTGCCGCTGCAGCAGCAGGAGCCGAGCTCCGCGCCCGAGCAAAACGCGGCAAAAGGACCATGTCGGAAGATCCTGCTGGCCGAAGATAATCCTGTCAATCGCTTGTTGGCCAAGAGGATGCTCGAGAAGGACGGCCATACGGTTGTTATTGCTGAAAACGGCCGAGAGGCGCTCGCCGCTATCGAACAGGAAGGCATGGACCTCGTGCTGATGGATGTACAGATGCCCGTTATGGACGGCCTCGAAGCCATTCGCGTCATCCGCGCAAAAGAGAAAACCGCTGGTGGCCATCTTCCCATCATCGCTTTGACCGCCCACGCCATGACTGGCGACCGCGAAAGATGCATGGCCGCCGGCGCCGATGATTATTTGACGAAACCCATTCGCGCTCCGGAGTTGTTGGCTTCGATGGCTCGTCTCCACTGCGGCGAAAATGCCGATCCGCCACATCTGGGCTTGGAAAGCCATCTTGGAAAGGTGCCGCTTTGATCCCGTTATCCAAAGTTCGAGAAAGAAGCGCCGACGCCACGTTTTCCGCCGCGTCATCCCTATTTTTTTCGCTGAAGTGGAATTGGCGGCGGGTGACGCTCGGTGTCGTCATCGTTATCTTGAGTGTATTTCTCGATCGCATCTCCATCGCCTCCCAAAGTTGGGCCGGCATCGGCGCATGGTATCCGCCGGCAGGTCTGGAGTTGGGAATCTTGGTCGGCTTGGGAATTTCCTACGCGCCCTTGATGCTGCTGGCCGGCTGCGCGTCTTCAGTCATCAATTACAAGTTCTCTCCCTTCGGATGGGATATGTGGTACGTGAATTTCGCAATTACCGGCGGTTACACAACTCTTGCCGTCTTCCTGCGCCGCTTCGTTCGCGCCGGCACTTTTCTCCGTTCCCTCCGCGACGTTTTTCGCTACGTTTTTTTGGTGCTGGCAGCATCGCTTTTCGTGGCATTTGCGGGATCGGCGAGTTTTGTCTGGGAGGGCCTGGTGCCGCTCGGTGTTTATCCCCAGACCGCGCTGAATTGGTGGGTTGGCGATTCCGTGGCGTTGATCTGTTTGACCCCCTTTCTTCTTCTCTACGTTATGCCTTGGCTGCGGGCGAGAATTTCACAACCATTGATGATCGTGGAGCAACCTGCGCGTTCTGCTGCCCAGACTCATTTGAAAATTCCAGGCTCTTCCCGCCTAGGGGAGACCCTGGCGCAGGCCAGCAGCATCGTTTTGTCCTTGTGGATCGTGTTTGGATGGAATCTTTCCAGAAGCTACGAACTGTTCTACCTGTTCTTTCTGCCGATTATTTGGATAGCAGTCCGGCGTGGCTTGCGAGGAATTATTGCAGCGATCCTGTTGCTGAGTGTCGGAACAATGCTGATGCTGCGCGCCGCGACCCAGGATACGCAGCTCATGGTCTCTCTGCAAATCTTGCTGCTGGTTTTGTCCGTAACAGGATTGTGCCTCGGCACGCTCATTACCGAGCGCAATCGCGCCGAACAAGAGTCCAAGGCTGGCGAAGCGCGCATGCAGGCCCTGGTCGGCGCCATCGACGAAGTCGTGTTCGAATTTGACGTGAATGGAACTTACAAAAACATTTGGACCACCGATGAATCGCTCCTGGTCAGGCCCCGGGCCGAATTGCTTGGCCGCCGCGCGGGAGAATTCCTGAAGGCGGAGGTCATGGCTCCCGTGCTCAGCGCCTTCCGGCGCGTGTTGGAAACCGGAGTCGGCGAAAGCATCGAATATGCCCTGCTCATGCCCTCGGAAACATGGTTCTTGGCGCGCGTAAGCGCAATTCCCTCCGCGGATGGCAAGCCCGTCGCCATCTGCATGACCGCCCGTGACATCACCGCGCGCAAGCTCGAAGTAGAAGAACTCCGCCGGGCGAAAGAGTCCGCCGAAGCGGCCAACCGCGCCAAGGGTGATTTCCTCGCGGTCATTAGCCATGAAATCCGCACGCCCATGAGCGGCATTCTGGGCATGACCGAATTGCTCCTCGATACCCAATTGGTTCCGGAACAGCTGGAATACCTGCAGATGGTGAAGACTTCTGCAGATTCGCTCCTGGAACTTATCAACGAAATCCTGGATTTCTCCAGGATCGAAGCCGGAAAGGTTCAGCTTGATCCCATAGAGTTTGGCCTGCTGCAAACCCTGACCGCGCAGCTGAAAGTCTTGCGATTCCGCGCGCAACAAAAGGGACTAAAGCTCACTTGGCAAGTGGCCGAAAACGTCCCCGCGCGTCTCGTGGGAGATCCTGTACGTCTGATGCAAGCGCTCGTAAACCTGGTCGGGAATGCCATCAAGTTCACCCTCAGCGGAGAAATAACCATAAGCGTGCGAGTGCAGGATGCCACTCCCGGTCGCGTGGAGCTGCATTTTGAAATTCGCGATACCGGCATTGGAATTCCCAAAGCGAAACAAGAGCTCATTTTCGAGGCTTTTACCCAGGCGGACAACTCCACCACCAGGAACTACGGTGGCACCGGCCTGGGTTTGGCCATCACCACTCATCTCGTGGATTTGATGGGCGGCAGAATCTGGGTCGAAAGCGAACTCGGGCAAGGAAGCAGTTTCCATTTCGTAGCGAAGTTTGAATTGGCGCCTGAAGATGTTGCAACCTCTGCGAACCAGACCCGCACTGAGGAACTACCATGACCGAAACGAAGAATCCCAAGAACAAAATTTTGATTGCGGAAGACGATCCCATTTCCCGCCGCCTGCTGGAAGTCTTCCTCACCAAGTGGGGCTATGAAGTAGTGATCGCCACCACCGGCACGGAAGCTCTGCAACTACTCCAAAGAATGGACGCTCCGCGGCTCGCCGTGCTGGATTGGATGATGCCCGGACTCGAAGGCGTGCAAGTTTGCCAGAGAATTCGCGAGCAGAAAGACCGTCCCTACATCTATCTTCTCTTGTTGACTGCTCGCACGCAGAAAGAAGATTTGCTCAAAGGACTCGAATCGGGCGCCGACGATTACTTGACCAAGCCTTTCGACGCCCAGGAACTCCGCGCCCGCCTGCACGTCGGCCAGCGCGTTCTGGAATTGCAGGATAACTTGACGCTCGCCGGCGAAGAGCTGCTCTATCGCGCCACCCACGATGCCCTCACCGGCGCCGCAAATCGCGGAGTCATCCTCGACACGCTGCGCCGGGAACGTTCCCGCCAGGCCCGCGAGGGAGGTTCGTTTGGCATTATCCTTTTGGACCTCGACCACTTCAAATTCGTCAACGATACTCACGGTCACCTCGTTGGAGACGCTGTGCTGCAGGAAACTGTGCGGCGGATGAATGCATCCGTTCGAGCGTATGACACCGTCGGCCGCTATGGAGGCGAGGAGTTTTTGATCGTCGTGCCCGCCTCTGAAAAGGCCGGCCTCATCGGCCTCTCAGAAAGAATCCGCTTGGCCATCGGCGAAAGGCCCATCAAGACCGACAGCGGCGACGTATCCATTACCGCAAGCTTGGGCATCGCTGTTAGCAACCAAGCCGCGCCTCTCGATTCGCAGCAAATGCTTCAGCTCGCCGACGACGCGCTGTATCGCGCCAAGGCGCGCGGTCGAAACCGTTCGGAGGTGGAGGTCGTGCCGGAACCGTCCGCTTCGGAAGTCCCCGCCGCGGAAACCGTACCAGTCAAATCCGTATCGCGATAAGCAGCCCGCTTGCGTCGCGCCACCCCCGCGGCGCATCATCAGAAATGCCGCATCAAGTTGAATTCACCGCGCAGACCAGAATCGAAGCTCCCGCCGAAACCGTTTTTCGCTGGCACGCCGAACCCGGCGCTCTCGAACGCCTCACGCCTCCCTGGGAGCACGTCGAATTGGAGCAGCGCTCGCCCGGTATCCGCGACGGCGATCGCGGTGTCCTGCGCGTGGGAATGGGACCCTTTCGAGTTCGCTGGGTTTTTGAGCACCGCGATTACATCGAAGGGCGCCAGTTCCGCGACGTGCAGATCGCTGGTCCATTTCGCCATTGGGATCACACCCATCGTTTCACCCCGCAGGGCCCAGGCGCGTGCCTGCTCGAAGACATCATCGTTTACGAATTACCCTTTGGTTCCTTGGGCAAATTGCTCGCCGGGTGGTATATGCGGCGCAAGCTCACTCGACTATTTCAGTACCGCCATCGCATCACCGTGGAGTCCATGCGAGAGCAGCAACCGTCAATGAAATGAGCAGGCTAGTCTCCATACGCAAGCGTATGGAGACGCCCCTTGCTTATTTCGTTCCCCCGCATCAAAACCCATTCCGCCCGCCCTACACTTTAGTGTACATTGTTGCCTGCAGCGTGGATGGAAGTTAGCGGCTCCGCCTCGAAGGGATCGCGCAATGAATCCAACCAAACCTGGACCGGTCGTTAACAGCGAAACTCCGCCCGCGTCTCCGCGCGACACCCTCAGCATTACGGACAATCGCAACGGCCGCCAGTACGAAGTGCCCATCAAGCACGACACCATTCGCGCTCTCGATCTGCGCCAGATAAAAATTCGCAACGAAGATTTCGGCATGATGGGTTACGACCCGGCCTTCACCAACACCGCTTCGTGTTCCAGCCGCATCACTTTCATCGACGGCGACAAAGGCATTTTGCGTTACCGCGGTTACTCCATCGAAGAATTGGCCGAGAAGAGCACCTACATCGAGACCGCCTACCTGATCCTTTACGGCGAGCTTCCCACCAAATCGCAGCTGGCCGATTGGTCTTACAACGTCACTCATCACACCTTCATTCACGAGAGCATCAAAAAGTTTCTCGATGGCTTTCATTACGACGCCCATCCCATGGGCATGCTGATTTCCACCGTGGCCGCGCTCTCCACTTTTTATCCGGATGCCAAGGATATTTTCAATCCCGAATCGCGCCGCAAGCAGACCTATCGCTTGATCGGCAAGATGCCCACGCTCGCCGCTTTTTCTTACCGCCACAGCCTGGGCATGCCCTACGCCTATCCCGATAACGATCTGAGCTACCCCGGAAATTTCCTGAACATGCTTTTCCGCACCACCGAACTCAAATATCGCCCGAACCCCACGCTCGAGCGCGCCCTGGACATCCTGTTTATTCTGCACGCGGACCACGAGCAGAATTGCTCTTCCACCGCCATGCGCTGTGTGGGAAGTTCCCACGTGGACCCCTATTCCGCCACCGCCGCCGCCACCGCCGCGCTGTATGGCCCGCTTCATGGCGGCGCGAACGAAGCCGTGCTGCGCATGCTCCTGGAAATCGGCTCGGTCAAAAACGTGCCCGCCTACATCAACAGCGTCAAGGCCGGCGAAAAGCTCCTGATGGGCTTCGGCCACCGCGTGTACAAGAACTACGACCCGCGCGCCCGCATCGTAAAGCACATCGCCTATGAAGTTTTCGACGTCATGGGCAAGAATCCGCTCATCGAAATCGCCCTCGAATGCGAACGCATCGCCCTCGAAGACGACTACTTCATTTCGCGCAAGCTCTATCCCAACGTGGACTTCTATACCGGCCTGATCTATCAATCCATGGGCTTCCCGGTCACCATGTTTCCCGTTCTCTTCGCCATCCCGCGCACCTCCGGATGGATTGCGCAGTGGGAAGAAATGCTGCTCGATCCCGAGCAGAAAATCTCGCGGCCCCGGCAAGTCTATCTGGGCTATGATTTGCGCAGCTACACCCCCTTGGACCGCCGCAGCTAGCCCCGGCACTACTCCCGGCTCGCGCGCTCTGCTACAGTGGAAAAGTGATTGCATCTGACGGGAATCTCTGGCAAAACACTCTGACGTCCTGCAGGGGGCCACGCTGATGGAGATATCGACGCGCCAATCCGGAGCCGCCACGATTGTGGATGTGGTCGGCGACATTACCTTGTATAACTCCCCGGACGTACGCAAGGTTCTGATGAATCTGCTCAAGGACAAAAAGTCGCCCCGCGTCATCGTCAACATGCAAAGCGTAAGATACATCGATAGCGCCGGCGTCGCCTCCCTGGTCGAGGGTTTGAAAGTTTCGCGTGACTTGAAGAGCACCTTCGCCTTGTTCGGCTTGAGCCGCACGGCCCAGGAAGTTTTTGAACTCACGCGGCTCGTGAAGGTTTTTGAAATCTACATAACCGAAGAGGATGCCCTGCGCGGGGGCAGCGCGAACACCAACGTTGCTCCAGTAAGGTAAACTTCCGGGCCATCGCCGAGAATTCCTTTTGGGAATTCTGGCGCCCGGTCAACCAAGATGGCACTCACAGAAACCATCGGCTCAGCCACAATCAACGGCCTCGCGTACATCGGAGGGCTGGCGCGTCTGGCCGGCAGCTCCGTTCGCACCATTTTCATCCAGCCCTTCCGCGGGCAAAAATTCCATTTAAGTCGCGCCGTCCATCAAGCCATGGCCGTGGGCGTGGAAGCTCTCCCCATTGTTTCCCTCATCTCGTTTTTCATCGGCACCATCCTTGCGCTGAATGCTGCTTACGAGCTGCGCAAGTTCGGCGCCTTGCAAGTGGTCGCCAGCGCCGTGGCCATCTCCATGACCCGCGAACTCGGACCCTTGATGACCGCCGTGGTCGTAATTGGCCGCTCCGGCTCCGCCTTCGCCGCCGAAATCGGCACCATGAAGGTGAACGAAGAAATTGACGCGCTCGAAACCATGGCCCTCGAACCCGTGGATTTCCTGGTGGCCCCGAAGTTTCTGGCCATGCTCCTGATGGTCCCTTGTCTCACCGTCTGGGCCGATTTCATGGGTGTGCTCGGTGGCGGCGTGTTCGGCGTGTCGGCGGCCAGTTTTACCTGGGGAACTTATATCACCGCCACCATGGACGCTTTGCACTCCCACGATATAACCAACGGTCTGATCAAAGCCGCCATGTTTGGTCTCGTCATTACGGCGGTCGGCTGCCAGGAGGGCTTTTCTACCGGCCTGGGCTCCGAACAAGTCGGTCGTTCGACCACTTCGGCGGTCGTTAAATCCATTTTCATGGTCGTCGTTGTGGACTTGGTGTTTACCGCCATTTTTTACCTAACGGCGCCGCGATAACGAGAACATGGCCAGCATTCCCACTTCGAAAGGCGACAAACCAACCGGCCCGGCCATCGCCGTGCGCAACCTGCGCGTGAACTATGGCAGCAGGGAAATTCTGCACGGAATTAATTTCGAGGTCCCCGCCGGCGAAACCCTGGTCATTCTGGGCGGTTCGGGCTCGGGCAAGAGCACCCTGCTGCGCACGCTGGTGGGTTTGGAGAAGCCCAGTGGCGGAGAAATCTGGATGCGCGGAAAGAATTTCGCGGCCATGTCCGAGGAAGATCGCGACGAGCTGCGCAAGAGGCTTGGGATGTCCTTTCAGGGCGGAGCCCTCTTCGGCTCCATGACCGTGGGCGAAAATGTTTCGCTCCCCCTTCGCGAGCACACCCAACTCGATGACTCCACCATCGAGATCATGGTGCGCCTCAAGCTCGATCAGGTCGGGCTCACCGGCTTCGATAATTACATGCCTGCGCAATTGAGCGGCGGAATGAAAAAGCGCGCCGCCATCGCCCGCGCTCTCTCCATGGACCCCGAAATTCTGTTTTTTGACGAGCCCTCCGCCGGCCTCGATCCCATCATCGCCGCCGGAATCGACGACCTTATCTTGAAATTAAAGAAAGCATTCCGCATCACCATCGTGGTGGTCACCCACGAACTCGCCAGCGCGTTTTTGATCGCCGACCGCATGATCCTGCTCGACAAAGGCGTCATCGTCGCCAACGGCACGGTCAAAGAGTTGCAGGCCAGTGCGCATCCCCGGGTTCGGCAGTTTCTTGACCGCATCCCTGAACCCGAATTGACCGGTGAAATTGACTATTTGCAGATGCTGACCGGCGACGTGCCGCCCATTCGCCAATGAATCTGGCTATCGAAGTTCGTCGTGATATATACTCCCGGCTCTCCCTGGGGGGCTCGAAGTAATCGAGGAAACGGATGGAAGCGAAGCGGGAACAGGCTCTCGTCGGATTATTCGTACTGGTGGCAGGGGGACTCCTCATCGTCACGCTCTTTGTTCTCTCCGGCGTGCTGACCTCGGGTGACACCAACTTCCACACTTATTTCAAGAACGCCGGAGGATTGCAGGGCGGCTCGGAAGTCCGCTATGCCGGCGGTCCGCCGATCGGCCGAGTCAAGAAAGTTCAGGTTGACTCCCAGGATGCGACGCGCATGAAAATCGATTTTGCCGTGCATCCCGATATTCCCGTCAAAACGGACAGCACCGTCCTGATCACGAGCAATAGCCCGCTGGGTGAAAATTTTCTGGAGATCCTACCCGGAACGAATGCGGCACAGCGCGCTCCGGCAGACTACACCCTTAAGTCAAAAGAACCCGTCAGTTTTGCCGACATCGCCGACAAAATTAACGCCCTGGCTCCCACCGCCGATGAGTTGCTCCATAATCTCAATGAACGCGTGGTCGAGCTCAAGGAAACTCTGAACCGCGTGAACGATTTGCTGAACGACAGAAACCGCGCCAACATCGGCGATAGTCTGGCCAACGTCCGCGGCATGCTCGAAGAAGACCGCCCGCTGGTTCACACCACGCTCGGCCATGTAAACGAAGCCAGCGCCAAGCTCAGCCCGCTCATCGACGATTTCCGCAAGACTTCCAAGAAGGCGGACGACGCCATTTCCCACATCGATTCCGTGATCACCGAGAATCGTCCCGACATTCGCCAGGCGGTCATCAATTTGCGCCAGTCCCTGGCCTCCGCCAATTCCGTTTTGTCGCAGCTCGATAATACCGTCGCCAACAACTCCGAAAATCTGGACGAGATTATCGACAATCTGCGTCGCATCACCGAAAACATGAATGCCTTTACCGAAACGATCCGTGCGCGGCCTTACACGTTGATTCGTTCTTCGGAGCCCAAAGATCACCAGCCTGGCCAGGCACCGCCGCAGTAGGCGAAAAGGAGCAAGGTGTGTTTAGGCGTCCAACCCAACTCGCTGGAATCTTACTAGCGCTGATCTGCTTTTCGGGATGCGGAGCAACCCGCCCGATGAAATATTACGTGCTCGATCCCGGGCCCATCGCTGCTCCTTCCTCCGCTCCCTCTTTCCCGGTCACTCTATTGGTCGGCCGCATCACCGCCTCCCATCTGTATCGAGACGATCGCCTGGTCTTCGGCGAAAGTGTGCAGCTCGGCACCTTTTCCTACGATCGTTGGGCTGAGCCTCCAGCCGACATGGTCCAGGACTTGCTCATTACCGCCCTGCGCTCCACCGGCCAGTACCGCACCGTTTCCACCCTCAGCAGCAACGTGCGTGGCGACTACATCGTCCGCGGCCATCTGTGGGACATCTCCGAGGTGGATAAGCCCGAATTGATGGCGCGTTTCTCCCTCGAACTCGAGCTTTTCGATCCCAAGACCCGCACCACCCTGTGGTCCAGCAGGTATCAGCATGACGAACCCGCCCAGGGCAAGAAGGTCCCGGACGTGGTGGCAGCCATGGACCGCAACGTGCACGCCGGCCTGCAGCAGCTTATCAGCGAGCTGAGCCAGTATTTAGCCAGCCATCCGCCGCAGCCGCCGGCCAACTGACCGGCCCGCGCGTCCGCCGTATTGACTTGAAGGTTACAACCACCTTCCAGGTCTTGACTTTTACCCCCCGCGCATAAAACAATAGTCTTCCCCTCAATTTATTCTGCTTGGCCTCGATTTTCCTCCTCTCGACTTCGAGTGAGCTTTGGCGGCAAAAAATCAGTCACTCTTGGGCGCGTTCGCTACGCGGAAAGATAATTCATATGTATTCGCCGGCCACTAAATTTACGCCGCCGCTCGTCCGAAGCTCATGTCTCTAGGGCTCGAGGAGACCACTGTGGGTGCTGTCGATACTCAGATACTTGTCGTCGAAAATGATCCGGTGGACGCCGAGTTTGCGGCCCTCTTGCTTCGTGAGAATTGCCGCGCCAACGTTCAAATCGCCTATAACGGCGAAGACGCTCTGAAATCAGTCTTCTCCGATGCCGGCCACGGCCCCGGAAACATTTCCCATTTTCCCGCCCTGATTCTCCTCGATTTGAAGCTTTCCAAAATCAATGGCCTCGAAGTCCTTCGCCGGCTCCGCTCTGACCTTCGAACCAGCTCCATTCCCGTGATCGTGCTTACTTCTTCCACCGAGGAACGCGACCTGGTGGAAAGTTCTCAACTGGGCATTCACGGCTACCTTCTCAAGCCTCTCGATTTCGGCCAGTTTCGCGATACCATCGGCCGCTTGGCTATGTCTTGGCTGATTGCCGAGGCCCCCTCCTCGCAACATCCCTTTGCTCCCAAAGAAAAATCTGTCTCCCACCAGAAGCTTCAGGTCGAAACCCCCATCCGCGCCCTCTTTGTCGAAGATAATCCCGCCGATGCGGAGTTGTGCGTAGCGGAAATGAAAAGGGCCGGCCTTGCTCCCAAGTTTGAAATCGTGCAGACCCGCGAACAATTCGCCGCGCAGGTGCGCTCCAAAACTTTCGATATCGTCATTGCCGATTACCAGATTCCCGGTTGGAAGGGCACCGAAGCCATCCTCCTGCTTCAGGAACTCGGCATCCGCACCCCGGTCATCGTCGTCACCGGAAGCCTCGGTGAAGAAAGCACCGTCGAGTGCCTGAAGCTGGGCGCTTCCGATCTGGTTCTCAAGGATCGATTGGCGCGCTTGCCCGTGGCCGTCCGTCGCGCTTTGCGGGAAGAGTCGGCCAGGCAGGACGCTCTGCGCGTCAGGCAGGAATTGGCGCGCGTCAATCAGGAATTATCCGAGCAGGTCCTCGAGTTGCACCGGCAAAGCGACGAAGCCGCCGCCATCCGCGACATGAGCGACCTGCTCCAAACCTGCCTCACCGGCGAAGAAGCTTTCCAGGTCATCCGCCAGACGGCCGAGCGGCTCTTTCCCACCGAGTCCGGCGCGCTCTATATGCTGAATGCGGCGCGGAGTCTCCTCGAGCCCGTGGCTAACTGGGGCGCTTTCTCGCCCGGCGACGCCGCTTTCCCCACCCTGGACTGTTGGGGGCTCCGCCGCGGCCGCATTCAGTTTCTCGGGGACCCTCCCTCCGGGCTGGTTTGCAAGCATTTGGGCCCCGCTCCTGCTCGCGACTCGCTTTGCGCTCCGCTTATGGCTCAGGGAGAAGCGCTCGGTTTGTTGCACCTCAAGGGGGATGATGGCTCCTCCCTGGCTCCCAACCCGCGGCGGGCTGAATCCCGGCGCATTCTGGCCGCGACTATCGCCGAACGCATCGCCCTGGCTCTCGCCAATCTCAAGCTTCGCGAAAGCCTGCGCTGGCAATCCATTCGCGACCAACTTACCGGCTTGTTCAACCGCCGCTACATGGAAGAGTCCTTTGACCGCGAACTCCGCCGCGCCGTCCGCAACCAGCGCGCCCTCGGCGTCATCATGCTCGATGTGGACCACTTCAAGAATTTCAATGACACTCGCGGCCACGCCTCCGGCGATGCCCTCCTCACTGCCATCGGAGATCTCCTCCAGAGCCGCACGCGCCGTGAAGACATTGCCTGCCGTTATGGCGGCGAAGAGTTTGTGCTGATCTTGCCCGAAGCCGATCTCACCGTCACGCAACTCCGCGCCGAGGAACTCCGCGAAGAGGTCAAGCAACTCCGCGTCCGCTATCGCGGAAAAATCCTGGATAAAGTCACTCTCTCTCTGGGCGTGGCCGCCTATCCGAAGTACGGAGACAGCGCGGGCGACCTCATTCGCCTGGCCGACGCGGCCCTCTATCGCGCCAAGGTCGAAGGGCGCGACCGCGTAGTCCTGGCCGAACTCCCGGAAGCTCCGGCCGTGAAACGATTGGCCAGCGGCCCGCAGAATCGTCGCCTGGCGGGGACCTGAGCGCGAGTTCATCGGAAGAATTCGTGTCCGCGGTCACGAACCTGTTGACACTCTTTCTTTCCGCGTGATAAGGAAGCGCCTAATTGTGGATTCCGGCGTGTTTGCCGGGTTGCCGAACGCTACACGCGACCTAGCCTGAACGCGTTCCAAGCAACAACCCCACCACCCCGGGAGGTGGATGCTACCTGGTGTTCACCTCCCTTTTATTTTCGCGCGCCAGAGCCGCCCGCGCTCCAATACTTTGCTTCCCAACCTCCCCCTGGGGTTATAATGCGCGAACTTACTTGCCCGGTATCCCGCGTCTCGTCGCCGGTGCCTCAGCTGATCGGCGCTCGGTGCCGCGGCAAAAGGAGAGGCTGTCATGGGCCTGCAAATTTCGGCGCGAAAATCCGGTAACGTCACCGTTCTCGACCTGGCGGGCCGCATCATCATCGGCGCGAGCAATGACGCGCTCGGCACCGAATTGCGCAAGCTCGCCGAAGCGGGTCCTTCCGACGTCCTCGTCAATCTCGCCGGCGTCACCCAAATGGACAGCTCCGGCATCAGCACTCTGGTGCGCTCCTTCGTCACCCTCGAGCGCCAGGGCGGCGGCCTGAAAATCCTCAACCCCACCGGCCACGTTCGCGAAGTCCTCGAGCTCACCCGCCTCATCCAGTCCATCCCCGCCTTCACCGACGAAGCCAAAGCCATCAAAGCTTTCCGCGGCGGCGTAGCCCACGCCTAGCGCGTTCCATGCATCACACCAACATGCTTACGAACTCAATTCCGCGCCGCAATAGCTCGCGATTTCTCCCGTTTCTCAGCGTCCTTCTCGCCCTGCTTGTTCCTTCTTTCGCCCGCGCTCAGCAGCAGCCGCAGCTTGACGCGCTCGCCGCCGAAACGGCCGGCAAAATCCACAAATCGGCGAAAGTTCTGGTCATCGATTTCGCCGACCCGCGTGGCAAGTCGAGCCCGCTCGGTGTCGAGCTCGCCGATGAATTCGCGGCTGCGCTGCGCAAGACCTCACGAGGCCTGGTCGTCAT
>Ga0302324_100002332_pt1 | contig 44203 bp, 48 predicted proteins | sample Palsa_T0_1_FD_201949 | JGI IMG/M metagenome (GOLD analysis project Ga0302324, IMG submission 201949) | Peat permafrost microbial communities from Stordalen Mire near Abisko, Sweden - Palsa_T0_1 | ecosystem: Environmental > Terrestrial > Soil > Palsa > Peat permafrost | place: Sweden: Abisko... | reverse complement strand
CTCGCGACGCAACTCGACCAGTTTTCCCGCGGCTATCTCTCGCCCATCATGCGGACGTGGGAGGCGATGGAACGCAGGGACGACAGGCTTGCGAGCGTCGCGCCGAAAGCAAAGAGCGCGCTGGCCCGCAACGGATTCGAGGTCGTGCTGACCGATAACGCGCAATCCGCGGAGGCCGGCAAACACAAGGAGGCGCTGGAATATTTCTACCGCAACCTCACCGTCACCGACGCGTACGATGAAAACCGCGCCGGCGGTTTCTCGCTGCTCGTGAGGACGATGGCTCACGCGATCGGGAGAAAATACAGCGTCCACGAAATTTGCTGGCAACCGGCCGAGAGCGGGCTTACAGCCGAGTTCCGCGCGGCCCCCTGCTGGTTCTTCGAGAATCTCACGGGGAAGCTCCGGTTCCTGACGCAGGATTTCGATTACCAGGGCGTCGCGATGAACCCGGACGAATGGCTGGTAACGGTGGGCGACGGGATCGATGAGGCGTGCTCGGTGGCTTATATGTTCAAGCACCTGCCGCTCAAGGACTGGTTGAATTACTCGGAGAAGTTTGGGTTTCCGGGCATTCTCGGCAAGACGGCCGCCTCGCAAGGGAGCGACCAGTGGGACGCGATGAAAGGGGCGGTGGCCGCGTTCGCGAATGATTTCGCGGCGGTCTGCAACGTGTCGGATACGATCGAACTCATCAAGGCGGAAGGCGGGCAGGGCGCGACGCCGTTCGAGCCGATCATCGAGAAGATGGACAGGGCGATGTCGATCCTCTGGCGCGGCGCGGACCTGGGCACGCAAAGCCACCACGGCACGGGCGGGGGCCAGGGGGCGAGTTTGCAGGCCGACGAGACCGATGCGCTCGATGAAGACCGCGCGGAGATGCTGAGCGAGACGCTCAACATCCATATCGACCGGCGGGTCATCGCTTTTACATTTGGCGCGGGGGTCGTTCCGCTGGCGCGGGTGCGCGTCAAGACGCGGGAGACGCGGGATCTGAGTTTCGACCTGAAGGTCATAGCGGCCATGGTCCCGCTCGGGTTGCCGATCTCGGTGGCCGACGCGTTGAACCGCTTTGGCTTTTCGCAGCCGGCGGAAGGGGAGCGGGTGTTGGTGGCTCCGCCAGTGCCAGTGCGGCCTTTGCAACAACAACCCGAGGAGGAGCTATGATGACTACTTTGATAGGGGAAGCGATCGAGCTTTCCAACCAGTTGAGCCCGGATGGGAAGACGCCGCCGGAGTGGATCGAGATCCCCTTCGGCAACCACGACCATAAGGAGGGGATGCAAGTGTTGGATCGCGAATCGGCCGAGGCGATCCTTGCCAATTTCCGGGCCGAACGGGCCTCGAAGGGGAAGCGCTTCGCGGGACTCCCTGTCTATGTAGGCCACCCGGATCATCCTCAGTTCGCGGATACTTACAAGGATAAGTCCGCCAAGGCGTGGATAAAGGAGATCGCGATCACGGCGGAGGCGATCCGCTTGCGCACGCTCTGGAACACGCGAGGCCGCGACCTCGTGGCGAACGAAGAATATAAATATTTCTCGCCGGCGTGGGGAGCGGTTCCCATCGCCGGCAGAAGCGCCGCTTACCGGCCGGTGCGGCTGAAATCCCTCGGCCTCACCAATGAACCCAACATCGGCGTCATGCCGCTAACCAACGAAAAGGAAACCCGTATGCAAACACTTCCGCCATGGCTCGTGAAACTGCTTGGTCTCGCCGACGACGCGACCGAAGAGCAAGTGAAAGAAAAGCTCGCCGACGTCTTGAAAAAATTGGGCGAGGTGGAGAAGCCGGATGCGCAGTTGGAGAACGAAAAGAGGGAGAGGCACGCCGCGGAGAGCGCTCTGGCGGCTGCTGAAACCGCCTTCGCGAACGAGCGCAAGGCGAGGGCCGAACTGGTCGTCAACCACGCGATCGCGGGCGGACGGATGACTCTCGCGGACAAGGAAAAGACGATGCACGAACTGGCGAACGCCGGTCCGGAGGCGTTCAACGCGCGGGCCGCCGAGCTCGCAAACAAGCCGCCCCTCCTGAAAACAGGAGGCGCCGCGCACACCGCGCATTTGGGCCGGCGCAAGGAATCCAGCGACGCCGCGACCGCGGTTCTCACGCTGGTGAACGAGCGGATGGCCAAAAACGGGGAAGACTACGACACCGCGTTTTCGCGGGTCCGCAAGGACAAGCCGGAACTCTTCGCCAACATGAAACAACCCGCCAAGGCTTAGGCCGCGGCACACACCAAAGGAGAAAAACATCATGCTTACCGCATTGATCTCAGTAGCAGCAGTGGTGCTGGTTCTTGCCGCGTTCGCCCTGGCGCCGTGGCCGGCCAGCGGAGGCGAGCGTCTCTTCGCGAACATCGCGGAGGGGACGCACGAGGAATTCATCAGCCGGCTGCCGGACAATCCCATCCCAACGTATTTCCTGCTGGCCAAAATGGGGAGCGATAACGAGCACGCGGACATTGCCGCTCACACCGATATTCCCATCGGCATCTTCCGCGATACGACGCTGGCGGTCGGCGGCAACGATGATCTGACGCTCCCGGTGTCGATCGCGCTGTTTGGCGCGGCGGAGGAGACGAGGAAAGCGGCCATCAACTCGACCGTCGCTGAGGGGGATTTCCTTGTCGCCGATGACGGCGGTTACGCGAAGACGCTCCCGACCAGCGGCGGAGGCACGACCTATATTTTCGGGCGGGCTCTCATGGCGGGGGCGGCCGGGGATGTCATCGAGTTCGACCCGACATTGCCCTACCTGGTCACGATCGCCAGCTAGACAAAGCCATAGTGAGGACGGCTGAGACAGCCGCCTCTACAACACAACAACACTACTTAGCAAACTTACTTACTTAGATGAAAAAGCTCAATCAATTCAGCGTCCCGGGCCCTTCGTTGCCGCGCGATAACGGCAACCTGGTTCCTGGCGAACTCTATCTGGCGAACGAATCCCGATTCGCCGAGACATATTACTCCGAACCGCTGACGACTTACCTCGTCGGCTGGAAGGATCCTAACAACATCGAGGCCACGCTGGACTTCATCGCCCCGCCCGTGGATGCGCCAGGCAGGCTCTTCGAGTTCAAGAAATACTTGAACGCCGAGGAGTTTTACTCGGAGGTCGATGACACGCGCGCCATCAACGCCGACTTCAAGCGGATCGAATACCGCGGGCAGGACGCCCAGGCGAAGACCATCAACAAGGGTCTCACCATCCGGCTCGACCTCGACCAATACCCCGACCTGGACCGCGCCCAGCAATTGGCCACGGGGCGCATCATGCGCCGGCTGCTGCGCAACGAATTGCGCCGGGCATCCGTCGCGCTGAGCGCGCTGACCGGCGCCGGCACGGCGCTGACATGGGACACGAGCGCGGGCAAGGATCCCGACCAGGATGTCCTCACCGCGCTCATCTCGGCGACCGACGACAGCGGCATCCGGCCAAACCGGGTGCTTTACGGCGAAGTGGCGTGGAATAAACGCGGCCTCGCGCACCGGGCGCAAAACACCGCGGGCGGCTTCGCGTCCTCGATGCAGACGCCCGACCAGCTCGCGGCGTATCTCGGGCTGGACGGCGCGAAGGTCAGCAAGGAACGCTACCAGCAAACCGCGACGACGAAGACGAAGATCGTCCCCGACTCCGTCTTCGGTTTCTACGGCGAGGAGGGCGCCGGCCTCGAAGATCCGAGCAACCTGAAGCGTTTCATCACCCCCGTGGAAGGGGGAGGGAGGTTCCGCGTCTATGTGCAGCAGGTCAGCGCGAAACTGGTCGATGTGACGGTGGAACTCTATTCGAACATCGTCGCCGTCGCCACGGTCGGGACGTTTCAACTGACCATCAGTTAAGGCAAAGACAAATGAGTGAGGACGGCTGAGACAGCCGCCTCTACAGAAGACCGTTCAAACCCTGCCCCCCTCGCGGGGGCAGTCTTGAATGAGCAACTGGACATCCATAACAAGCGGCCTGGTCACGGCTGGGAAGAGTTCTTCCCTCCTGGCATCCGTGCAGTCCCTCGCCGCGGCGAGGGGAGACGCCGACCCCGTGCCGGAGATGATCGCGGAGGTGACCGCGACGCTGCGGGCGTGCGTCTCCAGCGGCAACCGGCTCGACCAGGATACAACCAAAATCCCGAACAGTCTCAAGGGCCTGGCGATCCGCATGATCACGTTGCGGCTGAAGGATTACATCGAAATGGAGATGAGTCCTTTCGAGAAGAGCCAGGCCGATGCCGATCGCGGCTATTTGAACCGGATCAACGACGACAAAATCCGATTCGAGGAACCGGATCAGCCCGCGGGGAGCGCGGAGATGCAGCCCGATAACGCCCTGGAGATCGCGAGCCGGCGAAGGCGCGAGATGACCCGGGGCAAGATGCGAGGACTATGAGCAGCCATCTTGAACAGTTCCAGCTCGATTGCGCGGCGCGGCTTTCTTCGGAGAGTTATTTCGAGGACGTGTCGGTTTTCGTCATCCGGCCCCGTTCCTCGGCGGAAGCGCTCCTGTTGCAGACGAAGCTCGACCAGGCGCTCTCCGGCCAGGCGCTCACGGGCGGCAAGTGCGGGGTGACCTGCACGGTGCAGATGCCTTCGGCCGAAGTGCCGGAACCGAATCTGCCCGGGCCCGTGTTCGAGGCGGCCCTCGTGGTGAGGGTCATCGAGAATCCCGTGGTCAACATGGGCCCGACGGGGACGGGGAAGAGCGCCGAGGAGGCCGCGCTGGCGGTCATCGGCGCGCTCCACCAGTTCGCAATGGAAAACCTGGTGGTGACCGCGTCGAAAAACGCGCTGGAGCCGCAAGCGGGCGAACTCCTTTCCGGCAAGGTGGTTTATGACTGCCATTTCACCCGCCGCTTCGGGCTGCCGCAGCAGGCGAAGGTCGCGCCGGTTTCGATAGCTGTGTCCGGATCGCTCCCGACGGCGGTTGTCACGCTCGAATGCGCGACGGCGGACGCCGCGATCTATTACACGCTGGACGGCAGTTACCCGACGCCTGCCGCGGGCACGCTTTATGGCGGGCCTTTGACGGTCGCCACGGCCTGCAAGGTGCGGGCGACCGCCTTTCTGGACGGGTTGTCCGGTTCGAACCTCATGGCGGCAAACATCTCTTAAGCAGAAAATATGTCATCCATCATTACAGGGCCGGCGATCATCACCTGGAACGGCCAGTCTTACTATTTCAAGGGCGACATTTCCAACCCGGTGAAGCGCGAGACTTTCAAGGCGGAGGTCAACGGCGCGGAGCTTGACGAGCGGATGAAATCGCAGATCGCGGAGGTAAGCGGGCAGCCGGCGTCGCAACTCGATGCCATGGGGAAATACTGGCCTTACGGGGTGGCGAAGATCGGGCAGCCGCTCTTCAATGCGGGGGCACTCCTGCCGCTGGTCATCATCCCCCTGGTGGGCGAGCAGATCACTTACCCGAATGCGGCGCTCACGAAGTGCCCGGACATCACGCTCACGGCGAGCAAGGACGCGCTCTACGGCGAGATGACGTGGACCTGCCTGGGCGACCCGACAAAGGCGCCGACGGATGCGGCGTATTTCCGGACGCTCGCGGCGAGCACATTCGCGGATACGACGTTCAACGAGAACCAGAATTTTTCCGATCTCTACACGGCGGCCTGGGGCGCGAGTCCATATAATGCGATGCTCTCGATCGACGGGTTCGTGATTTCCTGCGGGATGAAGGTCTGGAACGCGGATGTCGATAACATCGGCATCGCGAACATGATTCTTCAATCGATGTCGGTGACCGCGAAATTCAAGCCGGCGAATTTGACGGAGGCGCAGATTGACGCGCTTCTCAACACACAGGGGGCCAATGCCATTCCCATCGGCGGCTCGCTTGCGGGGGCGGAAACGGATCTCGTCATCTCGGGATCCGGCGGCACGGGGACGCTGGTGGCAACGCTGAAGGCCGTGGGGCCGAAGGACAGCCTTCTGCAATACTCGACCACCAAGCTGCGCCAGGGCGAGATCGCGTTCGTCCAGCGGCGGACGTGGACGGGGGGCGTGGCGGATGAACTCTTCAACCTGGCGCTGGTGTCGTGAGGCGGGATGAAGCGCAGCTTCGAAGACAATGGCGTTCCCAAGTGCAACTTGGGAATGAGAGGGACCAATGAGGCGATAACTTGAATGCTGGTTACTATAGGAAATTACAATTTGGTGGACGGCACTCCGCAGGGGGGGTTGGGCCTTACCGGCCTGCGGTTTTCCGTGAAGCGCAAAATCCAGATCGTCGAGCCGCTGCGGAGCGAGCAGGCGGCGCCGATCAACCGGGCGAACAAACTCACGACCTGCACGTTCTCGGTGATCCGCAATTTTCCGACCCAGGACGCGGCGGACGTGTTCCTTCTCATGCACGAGAGCGATCTGCCGGACTCTGGAGTGGTGACATTCATCGCGTTGAAGAACAACGGACAAAAGGTTCTCAGATACCTGACGGCGGGCGTTATCCAATCGCAGGACATGACGCCGCAGGTCGGACTGACAACCGTCCACAGTTACACCATCGCAGGCGGCCTCATGACGAGCATGCCGCCAACGTAAGACTAAGGCGGCTGATAAGGCGGCTGAGACAGCCGCCTCTACAACAACAACAACGGGGATACGTATGCCAACCATAAGCGAACCGGCCATAAGGCTCTTCGGCGGTTTTACTCAGGATCAATTGATCGACCTGCTCACCTCGGCCGCTCCGTCGCTTTGGCGCGGGACGGATGTCGTGTTCCAGATCGGCCTTGGCCAGGGCGGGATCCAGAGCGTGGCGAACATCCAGAGCTTGACGCTGGAAGTAAAGGAGCTGACGAACAAGATCGGCGCGCCGCTGGTGACAAAGACCGTCACGTCGTTCGACGACACGACCACGCAAGAGACCTGGAATGCGGGCACGGCGCAGCACGCCTTGATCGCGCTGACCAATGAGGATACGTCGATCCCGGCCGGGACTTACTGGCTGGTGCTGAGCGTCGTGACGACGGATAACCCGGCGAGGATTTACACGGCGGGGGGAACCATCCTGGCAGTGACCGAGGATGGCGCGCAGGGAGGAGGAGACGCCCCGTATTTCACCCAGGGCCAGAGCGATGCGCGCTATGCCTTGAAAGGCTGGGCTGCGAAGAGCGCGGCTTACGACCTGGTCGCGGGCGATCTGATCCTCGCGGATACGAGCGGGGGCGCGTTCACGCTGACGCTGCCGGCCGCGCCCAACGTGGGCGATCAAGTCGCGATCGAGGATGCCGGGGAGAGTTTTTCCACGAACAACCTCAGCGTTGATCCCGGCGGCAACAAGATCGAGAGCACGAGCGGCGTTGCGGCTTATTCGACCGATTCCGTGCGGCTCTATTTTGTATGGGTCGGCGGCGGCATCGGCTGGCGGGTGGTGACGATCGGCGCGGCGAGCGGGGGCAATGCGGGGAGGCAACTCCTCCTGACAAATTCAGCGGCGCAGCCGATTGGCGACGGCCAAACGATCCAATTGTTTTTCGACACGGTCACCCAAAACGATTTTGGCGGCGCTCCGTGGGACAATGGAACCGGATACCTCGTTCTTCCGGCCGGTTCTTATGTCCTCACGCTCACGGTGTTTTTTAGCGGCGGCGGCTCTGCATTTTTCTTCTACGGCTATTTTTCCACGGAATCCAATTTGGTCTCGCTCAATTTAAATTCCGGAAATACGGGCGCGGGAGGTTTCGGAGGAACGGCCATCCCCCAGTTATTCAAAACGGATGGGAGCGCGAATCTCAGCATGGTCGCATACCAGAGCGGAGGTGGCGGGGGTGTGTCGATCTCCGGCCCGACAAACTATGGACTATCAGTTATCCAAATCGCATGAGCATACCAATCACCAATCTCACCACTCCTTTAGCGGCGTTCGCGGCACTCTGGCCGCAGGGCGGCTACAAGATCGTTTTTGCCAAAGGTTCTCCGATTCTCCTTGCGTGGAGTGTGAAGGATGCGCAGGGGAACGCCATCGCGAGTCCGCTCGACGCCGAAGGCAACCCGAGCGCGGCGCTTCTGGCGGCGGACGCGGCGGCTGCGTTGGCGGCGGCGAAGACGGCCAAGGCCCTGAGTTTGTCGAATGGGCTGAAGACCGCGCTGCTGGCCGAGTTCACCGGCTTGACGCCGGCCCAGCAATACATGCTGAACGGGGCGCGGCTCGCTCTGAATGACGACCTGACCGCGGGCAACATGGCGAATGCGATCGCGGGCGTGACGAACTTCATCCTGCCGGACCCGAGTCTTGGGACGGCGCAGACGACTATCCTGGGGATCCTCAACACGTATGCGCCGAAGTTCGCGGCGCTCGAGGCCGCGACGACGGTGGACGCGGTGAACGACATAAATTAAGAAGGATGAATTAAGAGGTAAGAAATTTCCGCCTTCCTCCCATGAACGAGCCGCGCGACGCCGAAGCCGGGCAACCGAACCAAAGAGAGCCGCCGGCGCCGGAGGAGCCGCCCGCGCCCGAACGCGCGGCCGCCGCGAAACAAGCGCCGGATGACGCCGCCGATTCCGGTGCGCTGGAAGCGGTCCTCAAGCGCATGGAAGCGGCGGAGGCCGGCGCGAGCCGGCAGAGCGCGAGATTGGCGAAAGTCGCCTCGGACAACGAGCGGCTTGCGTTCGACAACGGGCGACTCGCGTCGGAAAACGAGCGGCTGGCCTCCGACAACGCGCGACTCGCCTCCGATATCGCGCGGCATGCGGCGGATATCGCCCGCCTCAAAGCCTGGGCAAAGGAGCATCGCAGCCCGTGAGCACATGGACGATAAACGGCGCGGCCGTCGCGATCCACAACCTGACGAGAAAACTCCGCTCTCTGGCAGTGGATACCGTCACCTTCGAGACGGCGCAAAACTTCGACGACAATCCAATCCTGGCGGTAGGAACGGTGTGCGCAATCCAGAAGGACGGGGCGCTCTGGTTCACGGGAATCGTGACGGAGATTCCGGCGCAAGGGACCGGACGGGCGGAGAGCCAGCAATATGAGGTGAGCGGGCCGTGGTGGTTCCTGGAGAAGCTGGTGTTTCACCAAAGCTGGAAGATTCTGACGAGCGTGAGCGGGGCTTATTCGCTGGTGTCCACGCCATCGACGCGGGTCATCCTGGGGCAGGATATTTCGGGGAATCCGATGGGGATCGCGGATCAGATCAATGAGATTCTGACATGGGCGATTTCGCAGTGCGGCGCGCCGATCGCGGCGGGGACGATCGACCAACCGACGGTGGTGGTGGGCGAGGAGACGATCCCGGTTTATCCGCCGGCAAACGAGCAGGTGAATATCACTTGCGCGGAGGCGATCAAGGCGATGTTGCGCTGGATCCCGGATGCGATTGGATGGTGGGATTACACGCAGGCGACGCCGGTGCTGAATATCCGCCGGGCGGCGAATTTGACGGGAGTTTCCGTGGCGCTGCAAAGCGCGTGCACGGGGATTGCAATCACGCCCCGGAGCGATCTCCGGGCGCCGAGCGTCTGTATTAATTACGAGCAGACGACGACGGTGGACACGGATGCCTATACGCAGTTGATCCAGGATTACCAGCCGGGCGGGGCGACGGGCCTCGAGCTGGGGGCGCTGTGCGCGACCATCGAACTGAGCGGGCCGAAGACGAGTTATCAGCACCAGCCGGTGGTCACTGTGCCGGTGCCTGGGACGGGGAGCACGGACGCAGACAGCAGCGACCCGGTGGACGGCTCGGGCAACCCGACCGGGTGCGCGCATTGGTGGCGCTCCCATTTATCCTGGATGAGGCAATATGTGAAGAGCGACGGGACGCCGGTGGTGATTCCCTACGGCGATATTTCAATCGTGGACGATTCTCATTACGTCGATCTGGATGCGAATTGGGGAGAGAGCGGCGGGGGCGACATCAGCGATCTGACGGACGATGATATTCTGGACATAGTTTTTGAAGGGACTTCGGACGATGACGCGGGCACGGCGGAGACGGCGGCCGACACCGTGCCGGCGCCGGCGCCAGCGCCCGCGGATATTAGCGATGTGCCCAGGGAGCTTGTCTCGGGGGAGATCAGCGCGTGGATGAGCGTGAAGTGCGCGCCGGCGCGTGCCTGCGCCTGGGCGACTTATACGCCGGCCGGGACGCCGGATCCCAATGTGGCCGCCTTGTTCGGGGCCGGCGGCGCGGGGCAACTTCCGCTCCAATGGGGTTACACCGCGACGGACGCGGAGACGCAGACCTATCGCAAGCTGAACGGCTATAACGCGGGCGAAGCGGTTCCCCAGGGCGTGGCGGCCATGCTTTACGCGGCGGTGGGGATGCTCTATTACGAGGGGAAGATCACGAGCGAACAGGCGGAAGTGAGTGGCGCGGTGGGCCTTGGAAATGCGCTGAACCTGATCGCCGGCCGCGAGGAATGGGCGAGCATGAATGCACCGGTTCAGACGATCACGGAGGAGGTGGACGCGGGGAAGACGGAGGTGGGCTTTGGGCCGCCCTCGCATCTCTCGCCGCAAGATTTGGTCGAGTTGCTGCGCGGGACGCGCCGACGCCGCGCTTCAAGCCGAGGCTCCGGAGGGGAGCGGAGCACGGGCACGCCTGGGAAGTCGGCGAACGTGATGGGACCGACCGGGCATCCGATCACCGACGGCACGCCCACGCCGAGTCTGCCATCGGCGGTGCAGTTCCCGTTTGCGATCACGGCGGCGACCACGACGGATGAGGACGGCAACCCGCAATTGCAATGCGCGGGAGGGACGATCCTCCAGGCGGATGACGACGTGGGGGATGACGTGGACGTGGATGGGATCTCCGACGCCTTCGACAACCCAGGGACGGGCAACGAGGTGTGGATCGAGATCGATATCGACGACGAGGGGAACGTGACAAGCGCCTCGCTGGAGAATGGCGACCCGACGAGCGAATGGGACAATTGGCCGAGCCAGGTGTCGATCAACACCGACGATCCGTCGAATCCTTATCAGCAGACGCTCTACATACTGGTCGCGGAGTTGGTGGACCCGACAGCCGGCGTCGAGCCGGGCACCGGGACGCCGGTCGTGGTGGACGGGGTGCAGATCAACCAGCTCCTCACTACGAATTTGCGGCTGACGCAGTGGGCGTTTGACGGGGTGGTCTGCTTGATGCCGGAGCCGTGGAGCGCGGCATCGACGTTATGAGATTCATCGGCCCGCTTCTTCGGGACGGGTTCAATTTCCCGATCAATCCGAACGTGGAGCTTTGGGACGGCTCGACGTTTTTCGGCGGCAACGCCAGCAATAGTTCTTCTCAGCAGACAAATGTTGTGGGGCCGGGGACGCTGAACCCGATAGGGTTTTCGCTGATCGACCTGGCCAAGGCGTATTGGCGGGTGAGGCAGGCGAACTGCGACGCGGATTACACGTTGAGCTACGGGGGGACCACGACGGATGACGGCCTCGAATTAACCGGCACGGCGACGGACGAAAGGAACCTGGCGGCCAGGGGTTATAACCCACCCGGATTGAATGGCGGTCCTCCCTATTGGTCGATTGAGATATTCGGCAATTTTAGCGGGTATTGGTGGAACAACGTCATTTGTGGAGTGCTCGGCGGCCTTTATTACCCGCAGATCGTGGTGAATGGGGTGCTCAATTCTTTTGCGGCAGCCGGAAGCATTTCGGTGTCCGGTTTAACCGTTTTCGGAAATTCCGCGCCCCTTTATTATGGCAAATATACTTTTGGATTCCCTCCCGGCGATTACGAAAACCCAATCACCGTGACCTCGGCGAGCATCGCGATCACCGGGAGCCAATATTGGGAGTATCGGGACGCGAGCGGAAACAACCCTCTTTACGACGCAGATTCAGGAGACTACATCGGATAAATTATGGCGCTACTCACAAGCAACCTGCCCACGCTGAAGGTCATCGACCGGATGCACACACGCAACCTCCGCGACTACAACCGGCTCTGGACTTTGGTGTGGAAAAACCCGAACAAGCTCACGCCCCAGCAGTTTTGCGATTCGCTGGGCACGGACGCCGCGGAATTCTTCGCCCGCGCCGCCGACCTCGGCGCGCTGCTGGCAAAGGTGAAGCCGGATGTCACGGTGCCAGGCGTTCCCACTGGCTGCACGGTGACGCCAAATGGGGATGGCTCGGTGACTGTAACCGGGGGATGAAGGAAGCACCCGCGTCTTTTCCAATGCACCACACTTCCACATGAAACCCGCGGGCAATCCGCGCGAAGTGTTTGCGGCGTTCCTCAAGTTGGGACTCATTTCGTTTGGCGGCCCGGTGGCGCACCTGGGCTACTTTCATGAGGAGTTTGTGGTTCGGCGCCGTTGGTTGGATGACGATGCCTTTGGCGACCTGGTGGCGCTCTGCCAGTTCCTGCCGGGGCCGGCCAGCAGCCAGATGGTGTTTGCCTTGGGGATGCGCCGCGCCGGTGTGCCCGGGGCGCTGACGGCGTCCTTTTGTTTTACCGCTCCTTCGGCTATCCTGATGATCCTGTTCGCGTGCGGAGTGGGCGCCGCCGGGGATTTGCACAAGGCCGGATGGCTCGATGGGCTGAAGCTGGCCGCCGTTGCGGTTGTGGCACAGGCGGTTTGGGGAATGGGACGTAAATTGTGCCCGGATCGCGCGAGAAAAATCTTTGCCCTCGCCGCCGCGGCCTTTGTTCTTGTTTGTCCCGGTTCCGCCGGCCCGCTTGCCGCCATCGCGCTTGGCGCGTTGATCGGCCGGTGGATCTATCGGGGAGAAAATACTCCCGGCGAATCCGCGAGACTTCGCATCCGCGCCCACCCCGCCGCCGGCTCCTGCCTATTCGCGTTTTTTCTTCTTCTCGCGCTTTTGCCGGCTCTCGCTTCCGCGACCGGGAACAGGACGCTCGCGCTGTTCGACAGCTTCTACCGGGCCGGGTCGCTCGTCTTTGGCGGCGGCCACGTGGTGTTGCCGCTGCTGAGAGCGGAGGTGGTCCCCAAGGGGTGGGTGAAGGACGATGTGTTCATGGCCGGTTACGGGGCTGCCCAGGCGCTTCCCGGCCCGCTGTTCACGTTCGCGGCATACCTGGGCACCGTGATGCGCCCGGGATCGCGCGCATGGTTGAGGGGATTGTGGTGCCTGCTCGCCATCTTTCTGCCCGGCTGGCTCCTGGTGGCCGGCGCCCTGCCGTTTTGGGAGCAACTGCGCAAGAAGGGTTGGATGCAAGCCGCCCTGAAAGGGACGAACGCCGCGGTTGTGGGCGTGCTGCTGGCGGCGCTCTACAGCCCCGTGGGCACGGAGGGGATCAAGAGCGCTCCGGACGCCGGCGTGGCGCTCATCGCCTTCGGTCTGCTCGAACTTTGGAAATTACCGGCGTGGCTGGTGGTTCTCCTGGCCGCCGCGACCGGGCAGTTTCTCCTAAAGTAAGGGGGGCAACCCGCCGCCTTTGTCAGCGGATGGATGGCGAGGCGGAATCGGCTGAAGGATTTTTCGGCGTTCCGGCGTGAGACGCGCCAGGAGTTCGGGGGAATACTGGTAGCCGTATCGCGTGTTGCCCCAGCTCGGGCCATAGCGGTAAATCACCACGCGGCGCTCTCCGGGATTGGTCCGCTCCGTTGCGCCATGCATCAGGGCATCGACAAACATCAGCGCGTCGCCGGCCTTGAGGTTCACCTCGATGGAACCCGTTAGCGATTTGTTCTTCAACCAGTCCTGCCCCGTAATTTCGGGATGCGTGAAATTCGCCTTGTGGCTGCCGGGTAGCACCGCCGTGCCGCCATCGCCCGGCCCCACGTCGGTGAGCGCCATGAGGATGTTGACCTGTCCGCAACGGAATTTCCCGTTCACCACCCGATACTGGTTGCGAACGATTGCCTCCTGGCCGCCTGAGTGCAAGGGAAAAAAGCCGCCCGTGCGCCGCACCGACGCGAAACATTCATCGATAAAAAGCCCCTCGACATAGGTGCCCTCCTCCCCGCAATAGCGCCGCAAACGGTTCACCCATGACGGGTGGTCGATCAATTTCTCGAAAGGGCCGCCCGCCTCGATGATGTTCTGGAGTTCCATGCCGGCGAAGCCGTTATTATCCAGCCGTTGCACGTTTCCCCACCATTGGCTAAAGGCAAGATCCTGTGGAAAATGATCGAAAGCCGCATTCAGCTCGGAGAGCAGTTCGGGTTCCACCGCATTCTTGAGGATGGCGAATCCGTTCAGGTCCAAAGAATAATCGATAAGGTCGATGCCGGTTTGCATGGCTGGAACCTGCCATTCGGATGGAAATATTGGAATAGCGCCCACGCCGAAAAAGATATAAGATCGTCCGATTCCCAGCCTTTTGCCAACATCGTCCTCCCTCCAGCTTGTCCCACCCACCCGATTGCTTGTCACCGGCCGGCAGGAATCAAGGAGGCGGCTCTTTGTCCGGCGTCCCGGCGGAACGAGGGACTGGATTCTGATTTATACCGAGGAAGGCCAAAGTTATTACAGGTCTTCGGGCCGCGAATTTACGGCGAAGGCCGGCGACACCGTTCTCATCCGTCCGGGGACGCCGCACGAGTACGGCCTGGACGAGCGGCACGGGCACTGGAAGAATACGTGGACCCACTTCTTTCCGCGGCCCGATTGCCTTGGCTGGCTGCAATGGCCGGAGTTCGCGCCGGGCATGATGCACCTGCATCTCCCGGGCCCCCTTCGGGAGCAGGTTCGCGCGGAACTGTTCTCGATGGATGCCGCCGCCCATGCCATGCAGCGCAGGCACGAGGAATTTGCCGTGAACGCTCTCGAACGCGCGCTCCTGCTGTGCGACAGCCGGAACCCGCGCTACGCCGGGAGCCGCCACGACGCGCGCATCCGCAAGGCGGAGCACCTGCTTTGCCAGCATCCGGAGGAGCGCTTCACGGTGGAGGCCCTGGCGCGCCGGTGCGGCCTCTCCCGCTCGCGCTTCGCGGAACTCTTCCGCGAACAAGCGGGAGCATCTCCCCTCGCCTTCCTGGAAAACCAGCGCCTGCGCCGCGCGCGGGAGATGCTGGAGCACACGTCGTTGAACCTTGCCGAAATCTCGGAGCAATCCGGTTTTGCAAGCCCCTTTTACTTTTCGCTGCGTTTCAAAAAGCATTTCGGCGTCAGCCCGCGCAATTACCGACGCCAGAAAAGCTCATTTCACCCAGTCCCGCCCTCTCATTTGGAGTGTTCGAGAAACCAGCTATAAAGCTCGGGATTGGTATAAGTCTTGTCCCAACCGCCGTGGCCGACGCCGGGGTAGATCGTGAGTTTGACGGGCGCGCCGAGCTTTTGCATCGCCTGGACGATATCGAGGCTGTAACGGGTGGGAACCACGTCGTCCTCGCTGCCGTGGAAGACCCAGGTGGGCATCCCTTTCAGGCGTTCCGCGATGCCGGGAGTCTCCCCGCCGGCCACGGGAGCGATGGCGGCAAATTTCCCGGGATAGCGCGCGGCCAGGTCCCAGGTGCCGTAGCCGCCCATGCTTAGACCCGTGAGGTAGATGCGTTTGGGGTCGATACGATTCGCCGCGGAGACTTCGTCGATGAGATGCATGAGCCGCTCCGGGTTCCACCATTCATCCTCGGGACATTGGGGTGAAACAACAATGAATGGCAGCGGGTGGCCCTGGTGGATATAGACAAGCGGACCGGCGTTCTTGATTCGATCCAGGTTGTTTCCGCGTTCGCCCGCGCCGTGCAAAAACAGGAGGAGAGGCCATGCGCGTTGATCCTTGTCGTAGCCATCCGGCAAATAGGTCAGATGCGGATACTCCTGGCTGGCTCCCAGGCGCTTTTGCAACTCCGCCCACCAGTCATCATCGATCCTCCAGACATTGAATCCGTGCCAGCGTGCCGGATCCGCCGCGAGGTCCCGGAGCGCGGCCACGAGGACAGCCCCCGATTGATCGCGGCGCGCCATATTCTCGAGATTGCCGCCCACCCAGTTGCTGATATTCCATTGTTCCTCGCTGCCGGAGGGGAGGTCGAAAGGAGCGGGAAATCGAATGGTGACATCATAAGGATCCTTCGCCGGCTGGTAGGGATGGGGCGTTTTGAACAGCGTCAGGTGGCGCTCGCACGCCATCCCGTCGCCGGCTCGGAATTCAACGAGCGCGCCGTAACGTCCCGGCGCGCCGGGCACGGCGACCTGCTTCCAGCCGGCGTCAAAAAAACGAATCTGGAGCGAGTAGGGCCCGATGGCGGCCTCGACCAAGTCCTTGTTCAGGAAATCAATCTTGGGAAAGGCGTCGCCGTCGAAGATCGCCGGATCGGCAACGAGCGGCTGGCTCTTGATCATGTCGAGACGCCGCGCGGCAAGATCGGGAATCTGGAGCGTGCCCGGCAGCGCCTGGCCCGCGACGAGCACGCGAACGGAAGCCTTTGGGTTTTGCGCCAGATCGCGCGGCAGTAGAATCGCGGCGCTGCTGCCTTTCGCTCCGCCCGCCGCGAGCTTGCCGGAGGCGACTTGCCTGCCGTCGGACCAGACAGCGATCTCCCCGCCTGAAGACGCCGCGGTACCGATGGCTTGGAGACAAAGGTCATAAAAGCCTTGCGGCCGGAGTTGGGCGGTTGCCGTCTCGGGCGGGCTGGCGTGGTCGGAAAGCCGCACCCGCTGCATCTGGGCGTAATCCGGTCCGGGGTGGCTCCGCGGAGACCAGGTGCGATGCGCGATTCGGCCGTTGCTCTGCGCGTCGTTGAAGAAAACCTGCAAACCGATGATGTCCCCGGCTTGGGGGGCGTGCTTGAGATTCGCCCACGGGATGGCAAACGTCATGGCGTATCCGGAATCCTCCTTTTGCACGCGGACATCGCAGGGGGCGGCCACGGGCGCGGGCTGCCCGCGGATGTAAAGCTGCCAGCGGGGCCGCGGATATTCCGCGGTGCGGCCAGGGGTGGCGACGACTTGCAGCCGATCCTCCGAGCCGAAGGGAGAGGACAAAAAGATTTCGATGGAATCGCCCGTCCAAAGCTTTGCCGTCGCCGCCTCGACCGGGGTGGCGTCGTCCGAGCGCACCTGAAGGAGCAGCGCCGCGGGCGTCCACGCCAGGGCCAGTTCCGCGTTCGCGCCGGGAGTCTCATCGAGCGGGTTGAGAACGAGGACCTGGTGCGCCTGTTTCTCCCAATCCGTTGAACCGGGCGGGGGCGCGGCGATCCTGGGAATCTGGATGGGTTTCTCCCCAGGAACCTGGGAAGCCGGCCCGTTCTCTTTGCCGGAGATTGATCCGAGAGCCACTGCAAAGAATACCACAACCGCTGGATGAATGGGAGGACGCATTGCTTATTTAGCTCCTCCAGATCGGTGATAATCAAGTCCGGCTTTTGGGAACGAGAGGGAGGAAAATGTTGAATTTAATTCTGGACACCGCTTCACAGGCATCCTACACCGAAGACTGAAATGAAATCCGCCAAGCTGCTTGTCATCCCCATCGCGCTGCTCCTCGCAGCGTGCGGCGACGATGACAGCAACCCGCCGCTGAAAGCGGCCCACCATGGAGACGACCAGGACCAGAGCGAGCCGAGCGAGAAGCATCCGCACGTCGGCATGACCGAGCAACAAATCCGGGATATGTATGGCGACCCGGACGACGTAGGTCATTCCTCGAACGGCGAAGTCTGGCACTACTGGTTCAACAAGGGCCACGCCTTCATCCCGTACAACTTCGGCTACCATGCGCGCACGGGCACGTTCGTCTTCGACGATTCAGGCCGCCTCGTCAGCTTCGATTATAACGAATAACTTGCCGTGAGCGTCGCGCGGGTTCCGGCCGTCGCACAGCAGGAGCGCGCCTTGGAGGGCGTTCGCAGGAACGCTTCTCTTTTCATCCTGTTCCGCATCGGGTTTGGCACCCGGTTCTACTATCCGGTCTTTAGCGTTCTCTTTCTCGACCTGGGTCTGAGCCTGGAGCAGTTCGCCATCCTGAATTCCATCTGGGCTGCCAGCATCGTCTCGTTGGAGGTGCCTTCGGGAACCTGGGCGGACCGTCACGGGAGAAAGCCTTTTCTCGTGCTGGCGGGAATCTTGATGATTCTCGAAATGCTGACGTTCGTCTTTGCGCCCGCCGGCCGGGCGGATTCGCTGTTTTTGGTCCTCTGTGCGAACCGGATCCTGAGCGGGATGGGAGAAGCATTCGCCAGTGGGGCCGACGAAGCCCTGGCCTATGAATCGATGATCGAAACGGGGCAGGCCGGCGAGTGGCCGCGGATCCTGGCGCGTCTCATGCGCTGGCAGTCCGCCAGCATGTTCGGCGCGATGCTGATCGGGGCGGCGGCTTACGATTCCGCGCTGCTCAATGCAGCCCTGCACTTTCTCGGATGGCACGGCGCGAGCCTCACTCCCAAAGGCGTGATTCGCTTTCCCGTTTACCTGACTCTGCCAAGCGCCTTCGTCACCCTGGCCGCCGCCTGCCGCATGGTGGAACCGAAAAGGCCTTCCCAGCCGGGCCTCGCGCCGGCGGCGGGTTCCACCTGGGCTCGAATCGTGGACTCGGGGCGATGGATTCTGACGCAGCCTTTTGTCCTCGCGGTGATCCTCGGGGGCCTTTGCCTGGACAGCGTGAGCCGTCTCTTCATGACGATGACGAGCAATTACCTGCGGTTGATCGGCATCCCGGCCCGTTATTTCGGCCTTATCCTCTCCTCGCTTATGCTGATGGGAATGTTCGCGGCGCCCTGGGCGAAATGGCTGGCCGCCAGGCGCACTCCCGGCTTCAACTTCCTGCTTTTGGCGGCGACGGCCTGGCTGACCCTGCTGGGCCTTGGAGGTTCGTTTCCTCTCGTGGGAATTCTCTTTGTCTTTCCCCTCGGCCTCATCATGCAGTTTGTGCAATTCTTCCTCTCCCACTACCTGAACGCTTCGGTGGAATCCTCACGCCGATCGACCGTCCTGAGCTTCAAGGGATCCGCTCTCAATGCCGGTTATGGCGTCGTCGGATTGCTCTACGCCGGTCTGAGTTCGCACCTGGCCGGCGGTCCGCATCACCTCACCAAGGATCAGGTCTTCAGCAGGTCACTGCTCTATTTGCCGTGGTATTTTTTGGCGACCGCCCTGCTGGTCTCCTGTCTGGGTTTGCGTGCTTCCCGACGCGATAAAGAACTATGAATTCACCACCAGTCGCAACGCATCTTCCGGCGTAACCGCGGGGATATGTCCGCGAGCGAAATCACCCGGATTTCTCGTCACAATGTAATCCGCCTTGCTCTCGCGGGCCGATTCGTCAAGGACGGCGTCTTCAAAATCTGAAACGGAGCTGCGGAGCGCCATCCGCACCTGCCCGCTTAGAACCGGCGTCAGTTCCAACTGGTCGATCAACAGCCGCAACCGCGAACGCACGGCGGATTCACTCAATTCCTTGCGCCCGATGTAATACAGGTCCGTCACGCTCGAAGAGCAGAAAAGGCCGGTCGCGCGCCCGGTCAGAACCGCATCGAGGATCAGAGCGGATGCGGCGAGAAACGGCTTGCGTCCAAGCCAGACATCAAGGACGACGTTTGTATCAATGAGCAGCCGCATCGACATGCCGGGAGTGTTTGCGCATGAGACGCGCGTAGCGTTCATCGCCGCCAGGCTTCACGCCGCGCAGGATTCCCAGCATCGAGCGCGTCACCGGCGCCAGCCTGCCCTTGTCGAAGTTGCCCGCCGGGCCGGACGCCTTCCCGAAGGACGCGAAATATTCGGCCACCATCTGGGAGACGGATTTCCCTCGATCCCGGGCCGCGTGCTTTGCGGTCTTGATCAAGGCATCGTCCAGGCGCAGAGTCAGCTTCGTTTGCATGACGTGCATATTAACCCATCGCTATACGTCTCGTCAAGGCCGGCAACCTCCGCACTTCGTCCTTTCGATTTGGGGGAATTTTTGATACGATTTGGGCCTCATGCTCCGGATCAAGGCTTTTCAAGGGCTTCGGCCGAGCCCGGCTGTCGCGCATCTGGTCGCTTGCGTCCCGTACGACGTGGTTGACCGCGTGGAAGCGGCTGCCCTCGCCAAGGATAATCCTTACAGTTTGCTGCACGTGGATCGCGCGGAGATCGATCTGCCGGAGACGACCGATCCTTATTCCGCCGAAGTTTACGCGAAGGCGCTGGAAAACTTTCGCGCGATGCAGGAGGGCGGGGTCCTTCTCCGCGAGAGCGAACCGTGCGTTTATATATACAGGCAGCGCATGGGCGAACATTCCCAGACGGGGATCGCGGCCCTCTGCCATATCGACGATTACGAGCGGGACATCATCAAGAAACATGAGAAGACCAGAAAGGATAAGGAAGACGACCGGACGCGCTTGATCGATACCCTCAGCGCCGATACCGGACCGGTGTTTCTGACTTATAGAGACCGGGCGGAGATCGGTTCCTTCGTGGAGGAGAGGAGTGCCTGCGCCGCGTTGTTCGATTTTACCGCCCCGGACGGGATCCGGCATACGGTGTGGCGCGTTGCGGACCCGGAGAGACTCGTCACACTTTTCGCCGGAATCCCGGCGGCCTATGTGGCGGACGGCCATCATCGCACGGCCAGCGCGGTCCGGGTGGGACGCGAACGCCGCGCGGCAAATCCGAACCATACAGGGCCGGAAAATTATAACTGGTTTCTGGCTGTCCTTTTTCCGGCGAGCGAACTGCAAATCCTGCCTTACAATCGCGCGGTTCGCGATTTGCAAGGCCGCGAGGCGGCGGATTTCCTGCGGGAGGTCGGCCGCCATTTTTCGGTCGATGAAGGGGCTTCGCAGACGCCCTCCCGCCCGGGCCAGGTTGCCATGTATCTGGACTCCCATTGGTACGGGCTGGGATGGGAACCGGATCCGCGCGCCGATCCGGTGTCGCAACTGGATGTCTCCGTGCTTCAGAACAGGCTGCTCGCGCCGCTGCTCGGAATCGACGACCCGCGCACCAGCAAGCGGATCGATTTCATCGGCGGCATCCGGGGGACGCGGGAACTGGCGACCCGGGTCGATTCGAATCGGGACGCGGTGGCCTTCTCGATGTATCCGACCACCGTTTCACAATTGATGGCAATCGCGGACGCGGGCCAGATCATGCCTCCGAAGAGCACCTGGTTCGAACCTAAATTGAGATCGGGCCTCTTCATCCACACGCTCGACTAGGGCTTTCAGCGCGAATCAGAGGCACTATGAGCGACGAGACTTCTCCTCGACTCGCTTCCAGCCCGCGCGTCCTGGAACGGCCAGTGATGATTTTCGACGGCGCGTGCGATTTTTGCAGGTATTGGGTCTCCCGCTGGAGCAAGGCAACGGGCGGACGGGTCGATTACCGGCCCTCCCAGGAGGCGGCTGGCGACTTTTCCCGGATTTCAGCGGCGGAGTTCGAGCGCGCGGTGCAGTTCGTCGAGCCCGACGGCACGATTACCAGCGGGGCGGAGGCGATCCTTCGAGCCGCGAGTTACGGCCGCTCTTTCGGCCTCAAGGGCGTTGCCGGCCTGGTCCGGCGCGTTCCCGCGGCGGCTGGCTGCGCGTATCGCTTCGTTTCCCGCCATCGAAGGGCGTTCTCCTTTCTCACGCGGGTTTTTTTCGGCCGGAACCCCAGCCGGCCGACGTATCTCTTTTCCCGATGTCTCTTTTTCCGGCTGCTCGGTTTGGTCTATGCGGCGGCGTTCGCCTCGCTCGGCACGCAGATCCTGGGATTGGTGGGCAAACGTGGCATTTCTCCGGCAGCGGAATTCCTTAGCGCCGTCCGGCAGCAGATCGGGCCCGAGCGTTACCGGCTGTTGCCGACTGTTTTCTGGCTCGGGGCGAGCGACAAGGTTCTCGTGGGTTCGTGCGTTGCAGGAACGGTGCTCGGCTGCGCGGTGGTTGCCGGATTCTGGCCGGTTCTTTGTCTTGTTCTCCTATGGGTTCTCTACCTTTCCTTCGTGACGGTTGGCCGCGATTTTCTGGGGTTTCAATGGGATGCGCTGCTGCTGGAGGCGGGATTTATCGCGGTGTTCGCCGCGCCGTGGCAGCTCTGGCCGGACTGGAAGACGGAGAAGCGCGGGGAGCGGCTGGCGCGGTGGCTGCTGCTTTGGCTGCTCTTCCGGCTCACTTTCGAGTCGGGCGTGGTGAAACTGGCGAGCGGCGATCCGACCTGGCGCAGCCTCACGGCACTCGAGTATCATTACGAAACCCAGCCGCTGCCTCTCTGGACAAGCTGGTATGCGAACCAGGCGCCTCCCTGGTTTCAGCAGTTCTCCTGTTTTGTCGTCCTGGCGATCGAACTGGGCGCCCCGTTTTGCATTTTCGGACCGCGCAATGTGCGCCGGGCCGGCGCGCTGGCGATGATCGCTTTGCAGGGATTGATCGCGGCGACCGGCAACTACGCCTTTTTCAACCTGCTTACGGTTTCGCTTTATCTCCTCCTCCTCGATGACGATTTCTGGCCGCAATGGCTGCGCAACCCGTCGCTGCGGCCTCGAAGCCAGCGCTGGGGCTGGCCGTTGTGGCTGGTCGCTCCCGTGGCGGCGGTGCAATTCCTCCTCACGACGGCTCTTTTGCTGGACTTGTTTCGCGTGCGGCTCCCCGGCGGCGAGGCGATGAGGCGCGCATCGAGAACTTTTTCTCCCTTTTTGCTGGCGAACCGCTACGGGCTGTTCGCCGTGATGACGACTTCGCGGCCCGAGATCATCGTGGAAGGGAGCAAGGATGGCATCGCGTGGCTTCCCTACCGGTTCAAGTACAAGGTGGGCGACGTGGACGAGCGCCCGAAACTGGCCGCTCCCTTCCAGCCGCGTCTGGATTGGCAGATGTGGTTCGCCGCCCTGGGCGATTTTGACCCAAATTCCTGGTTTGGCTCTTTTGCCGCGCGCCTGCTCGAGGGTTCGCCGGACGTGCTTCATCTGCTGGCGGCAAATCCTTTCCCCGATGCGCCTCCGCGCTACATAAGGGCTACTCTTTACCAATACCATTTCACCCGTTTCGGCGACCCTGCGCGGGCCTGGTGGAAGCGGGAATACGAGCGCGAGTATTCGCCGATCCTGTCGTTGCGGCCGGCAACGGGGGAATAAGCGCATTTCCGCCTCCCTGCCTCTCCGCGCTTGCCGATGTGCGGGAGCCGGTGTTAGCTTTCGCCGATGAGCACTCTCGCTGAAATTGAAGCTGCCGTGCTGGAATTGCCGCCCGTCGAGCGCGTTCGCTTCGTTCAGTGGCTCGACCAAAACCGGCGCGAACTCCTCCCAGCCGAGGCTGGCGATGCGGCGGAGATCGCCGAGGCTCAGCGCCGCGAAGTTCTCCGCCGACGGGACGAACTGCTTGCCAATGCGGCGCTCGCCCAGCCCTTCGACGACGACTATTTCAATCGCCTCCGTCAAAAGGTCGCCGATGTTCGCGCTGGAAAAGCATCCGCTGGTTGATTGCGATCTCGAAGAGGCAGCACTCTGGTATGCCGCCCGCGATGGACGGGTCGCCGAGCGCTTTGTCACCGCTTGCGAGGAGGTGCTCCGAGCACTCGGACGCGAGCCGCTGCGCCATCGCGAGCGATTCGAAGACGTGCGCCGCGCGAATCTCGCCGGGTTTCCCTATGGAGTCTTCTACTTGGTACGGAGCGAAACTGTTTATGTTCTGGCAGTGCTGCACGCAGCGCGAGATCACCGCGCCGCGATTGAGCGACGTCCCGAGGTCCAATGATCTCGCTGGATGCGCGTCCCTCAGCCGAAGTGAAGGGGAAGAAGTATCCCCGCATCCCCCGCCGATTAATCTGACCCCATGAGCATTACCGCGATTGTCCAGAAGGATATGGTCGTGCTTCCGCCTGGAGTCCATCTACCGGACGGAACCCGCGTCCGAGTGGAGCCAGTCCCATCAGAGCCGTGTACTTTCGTGGCCAACGGGTTACTTCGAACGGACTGCGGGGGTTCTGGGTGGAGAGCGTTTTGAGCGTCCGGCAGCTTTCCCTCGATGACGTAAGGGAAGAATTGCGGCTTGCACCCGGAGTAGGTGCAGACGCTTGGAAAATCGCAACCCATCCGGCGGCCAAATTACAAGCTATGTCCCTCGCACGGCTTTCACCGCTTCGACCAGCGGGCGGACGAAGGAGGCGACTTCCTCCAGCAACCCCGGAGCGCGCCCGCGTTCGCCGATCCGCTTGACGATTGCGCTGCCGACCACCACGGCATCGGCGTAGCGCGCGACTTCCCCGGCTTGCTCGGGGTTGGAAATGCCGAAGCCGACCGCGATCGGAAGATCCGTTGTTTTGCGAATCTCCTCCACATGCTCCTCGATCGAGGCGGCGACTGTCGCCTGTTCGCCCGTGACGCCTTCCCGCGAAACGTAGTAAATAAAACCTTCGGCTCTCGCGGTGATCTTCGCTATGCGCTCGGGCGGCGTGGTGGGGGCGATGAGCCGTATGCGTTTAATCCTGAACGCCCCGTGGTCTTCTTCGGGCGGAAGATCGAGGATGAGGATTCCATCGACTCCGGCAGCCTCGGCCTCCTCGTGAAATGCCGCCATGCCGAAACTCTGGAGCGGATTCATATAGGTATAGAGGACGATCGGCATGGACGATTCCCGGCGGATCGCCCGCACGCATTGCAAGACCCCGCGAACGGTGGTTCCCGCCTCGAGGGCGCGCTGGGCCGACAACTGGTTGACGATGCCGTCGGCAAGCGGGTCGGAGAACGGAATGCCCAACTCGAGCAGATCGACCCCGCATTTTTCCAGGGTGATCGCGAGCGCCGCGGTTGTTTCCAGGTCGGGATCGCCGGCGCCGATGTATGCGATGAATGCCTTCTCCCCCTTCACCCGGAGACGGGCGAATGTCTCGTCGATTCCTTGGGGTGTCATGACCGGGAGTTTTTGACAGAAGCCTTGGAAATAACAGGTTTTTTTAAAGCCGCCGGACCGGATCCCTGCCGGTTGCCCTCTTCAAACTCGCCCTTGACGTTACCGGGAGGATGATTTTAGCTGTTATACGCCGTTATGCACTTGACCCTGCTGAAGTCCAAGATCCACCGCGCCGCCGTGACGGGCGCGAGCCTTCACTACGAGGGCAGCTTGACGATCTCCGCCGATCTCGCCCAGCGCGCAGGCATCCTCCCTTACGAAAGGATACTGGTCGGGAATATGGGGAACGGGGAGCGTTTTGAAACGTATGTGATCTACGGCGAAAGCGGGTTGGGAATCATGCAACTCAATGGCGCGACGGCCCACCTCGGCAAGATCGGCGACCGGATTACGATCATGAATTTCGCCTCCTATACGCCGGAGGAAGCCGCCAGCCACAAGCCGCGGGTCCTCTATCTGAACGAGAAAAACGAGGTGGTTCGGTTCGATTCAGGCTCGGCGGCTTCCGAACTGAAGGTGGTTGTTTAGTGGATTCCCATACGCTCCAGAAGATCCTCGATTCTCCATTCACGTGGGGACTTTTCCTGGGGCTGGTTTTTGCCGCCCTGGCGCTTTACCAGTATTTCCGGCTGAAATGGGAGATGAACCGTTACAAACGGCATCTTAGCGATAAGCTCGAGATCGAAGCGGACTCGGCCAAAAGGATGAAGAGGGACCAGGAAACCCTTCGCAAGGAGAACGAGAACCTCCGCTTGAAGGTCGCCTCGTTGAACGAAATCCCCGACCGGAAAGCGCAGCGCGATCTCGAAGTCTTCGCCCGCGCGGAGAAAAAAATGCTCGTCTCGGTGCCGGGCTTCGCGCCCGCATGGGAGGGCGCGAAGAGTCAGGCCCTCGTGGAAATAGGAGATGAGGAGGCGGGCCGGAGCATTCCGCAGCGGGTCTTCGCCAAATTCTTCGGCGCCACCCGGAAAGAGGACGAGAAGGTTCTTACGGACAGGCAGAACCCGGAATAAGACCCGAGGCAATCCCCGTCAGCGGACATCCTCAAACCGATGCCCTGCCTCGTAGAGTTTCATCTCCCGGCGCAGCGCCGTGGCAAGATTGGCATTGGACTGGGCTTCGGCCAGTTGCAGTGCTTTCTGTGCTGTTTGGACGGCGCTGGAAAACTGCCCCGCCTCGGCATACGCGGCGGCCAGTGTGTGAAGGATGATAGGATTGTTGCCCCCGCTTGATTGGCTGGCTTGCGCGGCCAGTTGGACGGCCCTTGCGCCATTGCGAAGGGACGCTTGCGGCGCGGTGGCCAGCACCCACGCAAGATTATTTTGGATCGCCACATTGCCGGGTAGAAGTTCGAGGGCTTTCTGTAAATGCTCGATGGCATCGCCCATTTGCCCTTGCTGAAGCAGGGCATTGCCAAGGTTGTAGTGGGCCGCCGCGTAAGCGGGATTGATCCGCACGACTTCGAGATAGTGGGCTATGGCTTCCTCCGTCCGCCCTTGCTGGAGCAGGGCATTGCCAAGGTTGTTGTGGGCATCCGCGTAAGCGGGATTGAGCCGCACGGCTTCGCGATAGTGGGCGATAGCCTCGCCGGTTTTCCCTTGCTGGAACAGGGCAACGCCAAGGTTGTTGTGGGCATCCGCGTTAGCGGGATTGAGCCGCGCGGCTTCGCGATAGTGGGCTATGGCTTCCTCCGTCCGCCCCTGCTGGAACAGGACATTGCCAAAGTTGTAGTGGGCCGTAGCGTTAGCGGGATCGATCCGCATGGCTTCGCCAAACTGGGCTATCGCCTCCTCGCTTCGCCCCTGCTGGAGCAGGGCAGTGCCAAGGTTTTGGTGAGCCATCCAAAGTCCGGGATTTCTGGCGCTGGTCATTCTCCAAAGCGTTTCAACGTCCGCGTACATGCCGCATTGCTTCCATGTGAGAAAACCGAGGACCGCAAGCAATGCGGCGCAGAAAACCGGCGGGAGCCACGGGGCCTTCCTCCGCAAGGAGTCAAAAATCGTCGCGAACCCCGCCGCCGCGAGGGCAAGAGGCCCCATGCTTGCCAGGTATTGAAAGTGATCCCCCACAAAAGAATAGCGCAGAAAATAGTGATCCATCAGGCCGAGCACCGGCAGGAGCGCCATGATGAAATAGACGAACGCCACAAAAACAGGCCGCGCGGCCCCCCGCCGTTTCCACCACAACACGCCAAGCGCCACCCCGACCAGCAGCACCGGCACAAACGAGAGAGCGTGTGAGGCGTCGATCTGCCAGCGCGGATAAATGAAAATGAGCGGATGCGGCCACACCAGCTTGCCCAGGTAAAACCATATCACCCGCCCCGCAACCGCGATCCGTTCCGCCCAGTTGCGGGCGAAATGCGGATCCTGCGCGCCTTCCAGCTTCTGCGTCCACATCGACAGCGCGCCCGCCAGCACGGACATCAAACAAAACGGCGCCAGCCTCCATGCCTCGCGCCATTTCCACCGCCCCTCCATCCACCACGCCACCAATCCCAGCACCAGCGGCAGGATCACCGTCGAGGATTTGCTCGCCATCGCCAGCACTCCAAACAAGCACGCCAGCGGATAACTCCAGCCAGCCTTCCGCTGCCCGGTTCCCGTCTCGGACGCCTTCCATTTCACGAAAAAGAGAACCGACAGCAGATAGAACAGTCCCGACTGCGTGTTCTTCAACTCCGTGATCCATGCCACCGACTCCACCTGAACCGGATGCAGCGCCCAGAGCGCCGCCCCGAGCCATGCGCCCGGCGCCCGCAGGCTGCGCAACACCCGCCACAGCACGATGGCGCTCGCCCCCAGCAGCAACACATTCACCAGGTGATAAGGCAGCGGGTTCAGCCCCCAAATCTTATGCTCCAGCCAGAACGTGCTCAGCACCAGCGGGCAGATCCGTGCCGCCGCGGTGGTCCAGATTTCCTTCAACCCGAGTGGGCCGATGATGCAGGGATTAGCGGTCAAATGGGCTTCATCATCCCAGATGAACCCGGCCTGCCACACTTGCTGGTAGGCAATAAAGATGGCCGCAACAAGGAGGAGCGCCAGCCTCCAGTCCCTGCCCGACCAAGTCTGCCTCGCGTATTGTTCAGCCCCTTGTCCTGACCTGGCAACCATCTGCAAATCTTGCGCCTCCCGAACAGCCATTAGCTTCTCACGTTCAATTCTCGAGATTCCCGCTGGTAATCGCCCATGCTAAGATATTTCTCGAGCCAGATATAGAGGCAGATGAATAGATACCTGCTTCCCATCTCCTTGATTTTCAATTTGGATTCGCCGCTTCGCCTGTTCCTCCATGTGACGGGCACTACCGTCCAGGAGTAGCCCCGGACAATCGCCTTGAGGGGAATTTCGACCGTGATGTTAAAGTGAGAGGAGATGAGCGGGTGACAGCCGTCGATAACAACCTTCCGATAGCCCTTGAACGCGTTCGTGGTGTCGTTGAGTTGGATGGCGAACAACGCCTTCAAAAAGAGATTCGCCATGCGGTTCAACTGGAGTTTGAGCCATGGATAGTCGATGACTCCTCCACCCCGGATGAAGCGGCTTCCGAAAACACATTCATAACCTTCGTTCAGTATTTGCCAGTAGCGAACGACGTCGCGGCAATCGTCGGACTCGTCCGCCATCATGATGACGACCGCGTCACCCCGCATGCTATCCAGGCCTTTGATGATGGCGCGGCCAAATCCGTGCAAAGACTTGTTCTGGATCGGCCGAAGAGCGGGGATGCGCTCTTTGAGCGCCTCAAGCAGTTGCCAGGTCCCATCGGTGCTTCCGTCGTCCACTACGACGATCTCGTGAGGAATTTCTTGAAGTTTCAATTCCGAATGAAGATGTTCGAGGGTCGAAGCAAGGCACCCTTCCTCGTTCCGGGCGGGAATGACGACCGAGAGCAATTTCAGGTCATTTTTCACCGGCTTGGATGCTTTCCACCAGCTTCGCGGAGCGGGCCAGCGAGGCGTCGATGTTTGCGCAGATGTTGTCCAGGCCGATCTTATCGACGAAGCCGGTCTGGAACAGGATCTTCATCGGCTGGGCCTGGACGCCGCTCAGGACGAGTTGCGTCCCGCGGCGCTGGAATTTATCCAGGGTCAATTGCAGGGCGCGCAGACCGGTGGCGTCGATGGCGGGCACCTTGCGCATCCGGAAAATAACCACGCGGGGATCTATCCGGGAGCGGGAGAGCGCCGCATCGAGCTTTTCGGCCGCCCCGAAAAAGAACGGGCCTTCAATCCGGTAAACCAGCACGTCCTCGGGGACGGTTTTTTCGCGGATCGAGTCGGCGCCGAGCTCGAATTCCGTGTCGGGCGTCACCAGGCGGATCTGGGTGATCTCCTCCATCCGACGGACGAAAAGGGCGCCGGCCGTGAGCAATCCGATGCCCACGGCGATCGTGAGATCGAAAACCACCGTCAAACTGAAAGTGAGGACCAACACCCCGAAGTCACTCTTTGGTCCGCGCGCGAGGGCGACAAAATTGTGCCATTCGCCCATGCGATAGGCGACGACGAGCAGGACGGCGCTGAGGGCGGTCAACGGGATGAGTTTTGCCAAGGGCGCGGCGGCGAGAACGATGAGGAGCAGCGTGAGCGAATGGACGATTCCCGCGACAGGCGTCCTGGCGCCGCTGCGGATGCTGGTGCCGGTGCGGGCAATGGCTCCTGTCACAGCGATGCCGCCGAAAAAGGGAGCGATGAGATTTGCGATCCCCTGGCCGAGGAGTTCCTGGTTGGAATCGTGATGGGCCTCGATCATCCCATCGGCGACCATGGCCGAGAGGAGGGATTCGATGGCTCCGAGCATGGCGATCGTCAGCGCCGGGAGCATCAACTCTTCGACATGCGAGAAGGTGATGTGAGGGAGGTAAAAACTTGGGAAGCCGCGCGGAATGCCGCCGAACTTCGAGCCGATGGTTTGAACCGCCGGATGAAACAGGGCGACTCCTGCCGTTGCGGCCACGACGGCGACGATCGACGCGGGAACGCGGTTCCATCGTTTCGGCCAGAGGAGCAGGATCGCGATGGCGAACACGCCGAGAGAGGCGGTCTGGTATTGCGTATGCGCCAGGTTTTCGACGATGAGCAGCATCTGCTGGGGCACATGGGTTGGCAGCTTCAGGTCAAGCCCCAGAAATTCCTTGAGCTGCCCCACGAAGATGATCACGGCGATGCCGCTGGTGAAACCCGCGACCACGGGGTAGGGAATGAATTTGATGAGGTTCCCCATTTTGAAAGCGCCCATGAGGGAGAGGAATATCCCGGCCATGACCGTTGCGAGGGCGAGGCCGTCGTAGCCGTGGAGGGCGACGACGCCCGCGAGCACGGGCACGAATGCGCCCGTGGGACCGCCGATCTGGACTTTGCTGCCGCCGAGCGCGGAAATGAGAAGGCCGCCGATGATCGCCGTCCACAATCCCTGCGCGGGCGTCACGCCGGATGCGATCCCGAAGCCGATGGCGAGCGGCAGAGCCACGACTCCCACGGTGATACCCGCCCCCACATCGGAGAGGAGCGTCGCGCGGTCGTAACCCGCGAGGCAATCCAGGATCTTAGGCCGCACCGCTCTCCAGGGCCGGAGCGTCGCTCGCAACGGGTTCGGGCGGGTCGCCTGCCCCCGGCTCGACCGTCTGTGCCGGCTCCGGCTCGGCCGCGGTTGCGGCTTTTGCCTCGACCGGGGGTTTCGGTTCGACCGCCGGCCGGGGCGCAGGCGGGAGGTCGAGCGTCCCGTCATGAAATTCGATGACGTGTCCCGACTGAATCAGCCAGCGAAGATCTCCCGCCAGCGCGGCCTTCAGATTCGGATGGTCAGCCTCGGGTTTCGATTGAAAAATGGCGGCGGCCAGATCGCTCCTCGCGCAACGGGGTTTCCGTTCGATCACCCGGAGGATTTCCGTCACGTTTTCCGAGAAGGAGGTTCTTTCCGTATTCTTCAAAGGCACGGGCCGGATCGCCGAGACGAAGAGAACCCGCTTGTGATATTTGAAAATGTGCAGGCCGGCCCCCGCGAATTCCCGCCTCAAATGCTGTCCGAAAATGACGGGAAATCGTCTCTCTTTTTCCCATTCCTGCCGGATGGCGGCTCCGAGGCGGCGGTCAAGCAGTTCACGGCTGGTCGGCCCGGAAATCTCGAAACGCTCTCCGGCGCGCATCTCCCGTTGGAGGTATGTCTTGCGAAAATGCTCTTCCGCCGCCGCCGCCGACTCGAACTGAAGCGGCTCCGGCTCGGCGAGCGTCGTGAACCGGACGCTCGAACGGGCGCTTTCCTTCCACGCCTCGACCAGCTTCGGGTCCGACACCACCTCGATCTCCCTCTGATAATCCTGAAACGACATGCGGCGCTGGAAACGCTCTTCGTAGAGTTTCCTGAGCGCGGATTGGTAGGAGTGGTGATTGGTCGGCCCGAGCAGCGTGCCGCTGAGGCGGCAGCGAGCCACGTTGGAATAATTCCCTTTGGGCGGATCCCGCTGGATGGTCTCCTTGCTGTAATAACGCTCCCAGAGCTTTTCAAAGGCCTCCTTCTCCGGCCCGCGGCTGTCGAGCGACACCGGCCCGTCCTCACCGCATTGGTGGAGCGGCACGGCGGCGTTGCGGGAGGTGATGCGGACGCGGTGCCGTTCGGGCTTTTCGAGAAAAACTCGCGCCAGGCCAAAGAGGGGAAACGCGCGGCTTCCGGTCTGGACTTGCTGGATGACGGCCTGAAGGCAGCGGGGATCGGCGATGAACTCGATGGCGACCTCCGCCGGCGGTTCAGCGGGCCGCGCAGGGGCTGGAGCGCGTTCCTGACCGCGCCGGGGCCCGGCGTCCCTTTTGGACCCTGCATCGCGCCGCGACTCCCCATCGCGCCGCGCCCCTCCACCGCGCGGTTTCTCCCTTCGTTCGCCGGAGGGCCTGTCTCCCCCCCTGCCTTCGCGACGCCCTTCCTGTGAACGGCCCTGCGGCTCGCCCTCATGGTTGGCATACGGATTTTCGAAGGATTCCTCCTTCAACCAATCGGGGAGCAGCTTCAGATCAAAAGGTGGATCGCTCATTCAAAGGGTTGCGGTTGGTGGGAACATAGAGCGGCGGCGCGCCCGGCTCAACAACGGGTTCTTCAAAAAAGATGAAAAAGAGAGCAAATATTTGTTGCCAAGGGGGGCGTTCGTCATTAAAGCGTACCCCTCAACAACAACCCGGAGAAATTTTTAGTATGGCAGACAAGTCAATCGAGGAAAAAGTCAAAGACATCATTGTGGAACAACTTGGTGTCAATCCCGAACAAGTTACCCCCAGCGCCTCCTTCATCGAAGATCTCGGAGCGGACTCGCTTGACACGGTCGAATTGGTCATGGCTTTTGAAGAGGAATTTTCCGTCGAAGTGCCGGACGAAGACGCGGAGAAGCTCCAGACCGTGGGCGATGTAACCAAGTACATCGAAGAAAAAACCACGAAATAGGCGTTTACCACGAAGCAGGTTCCTTTTACGGGCAGCCAAAAGCCTGTCCTCACCTTTGGCGGCTTCTCTCACCATCTGGTGTAACACCGGGTTTCCCGAACCGGCTCTCGCTCTTTTAAAGGCGGGAGCAGTTCCGCACCGGTTGCTCTTTTCGTCGAACGCATCGTCGTCGATCCTGGCCGCGGGCGTTCCCGATCCGGCGCTCGCGGAGGCGGACGTGGCATTCGGGCAACCCGATGCCGCCAGCGCCATGACGTCGCCTCGATTGCGGTGGATCCAGGTTCCCAGCGCCGGCTACGCGCCGTACGACAACGAGGCGTTTTGGAGCGCTCTTCGCGGGAGGGGGGCCCTCTTTACAAACAGCTCCACGGTTTTCGCCGAGCCTTGCGCCGAACACGCGCTCGCTTTCATCCTGGCCCAGGCGAGACAACTGCCGCAATGTTTCGCGGGGCGGCTCGAGGATACCGTGTGGCCTTCGGCCCGGCGGCGGGCGGACTCACGCCTGCTCCTGGGCCAGCGCGCGGTTTTCCTGGGCTTTGGCGCGATCGGGCGGAGGCTGGCACAGTGCCTCGCGCCATTCCAGATGGATATTACCATCGTCCGCCGCCACGTCCGCGGCGATGAGGAGGGAGTGAAGGCGATTGCCGCGGATCGACTCGACGAAGCGCTCGCGGGGGCCGATCACGTCGTCAATCTCCTGCCGGAAAGCGCCGGCACGCGACACTTTTTCAACGCCAGCCGCTTCGCGGCGATGCAACGGGGCGCGGTTTTCTATAACATTGGCCGGGGCGTCACGGTGGACCAGGGAGCGTTGGTCGAAGCGCTGCGCTCGGGGCGGATCGCCGCCGCCTATCTGGACGTGACGGATCCGGAACCGCTCCCGCGGGAGCATCCCCTTTGGAGCGCGCCCAACTGTTTCATCACGCCGCACACGGCGGGCGGGCACCGAGGGGAAGAGGAGCGGCTGGCGCGCCATTTTCTTGCGAATCTCGAGCGCTTTGTGAACGGCAGGCCGTTGGAAGACCGCATCGTGTGAGACGGCGCCCCTGGACGAAGCCGCCTCTACAAAGATTCATTGGCGCCCGCAAGCGCGAGCCGTTATCTTGCGCGATTCGCATGGTTACCGAAGACACCTTCCAATACGCGATGGACAACACCCGGGTTCTCCTCGCGCCGCAACGCCGGATCGAGACTTTCGGGAGCACGAGTTTCCGTTTCTATCTCGTCACGGAATTGATGGACCGGGTCAACGAAGTCCGGGTGCGGGATGGGAGATTGCACGCGGAACGGCCGCAGATCGTTGCTCCCGGCCATTATTCCCGGCTGCTTCTCGACGGGTTTGGCGAGCAGGCGCGCGGGTTCGCCGACTGGCTCCAGCGCAGCGGCGAGAACCTCGCCGTCTTGAAATACGGATTTCAGTTCCGCCGCACGGATGTCGTCGAAGACATCGTCGCGAGCCCGCTCGCGCAGGTGATAGAAAATGTGAAGGCCAGGGTCCGTGTATCCGAGGAGCCGCTGAGCGCCATCATCCAGGGCGTGGACGAGGGGTGGGAGATTTGCCTTTTGAAATTCGCCGCCGATCTCATTCAGCAATCCTCCGGGACCAATCTCGGCGATTTCCGCAAGAAGGGTCTTCTCTAAGAGGCTGTGAAAAAAGTAGGGAAGGGTCGTGGGGGGGGAGGAAAGGGCCAATGGTGGGGGCGGGACGGAGGGGCATACCCCCGGCGGTCTGTGACTGAGAATCGAGCGAAGCGAGATGGCCTCTCACTTTTTCTTCCAATGAAAAGAGGCAACCAACGCCGCCAGATGGCCTTTTCCGCTCTCGCCCGGAGGGTTGCGCGTTTTTTGGCCTTGGCCTGCGTTGCTCGCTCGGGCAAGACGGCAAGGGTATTGCCGCTTCGCTCGCGCCTTGGCCAAGGCCAAAATCCACTGCAACACGACCCTTCCCTACTTTTTTCACAGCCTCTAAGAGCCTTTCCGCGGGTTCCGACGGCGTGAAAACGCTCTTCAAAGCTCTTTTCCTTCTCGTTCTGAGCGCCGTTATATTCGGGGCGGCCGGTCTCTTCATCTATCTGCAATTCATCCGCCCGCAAAGGCTCGAACAGGCGGAACTCGCGCAGGGGACGCCCACTCCGCCGCCCGACCCGAGCCTTTCGGAACTCGCGAAGTGCGAGGCACTGGAAAAAGAGGGCAACATGGTCGAAGCCCGAACTGCTTTTGTGAACTTCGTGGAGAATAATCCGAACTCGACCAGGATCGAAGATGCGAAAAACGAGCTGGGCGCGATCAACGTTTCCATTTTCTTTTCGCCGGATCCGTCGCCAGAAAAGCAGGAATATAGCGTGCAAAAAGGCGACGTTTTGATGAAAATCGCCACGAAGATGAAGACGACCTCCGAGCTGATCATGCGGTCGAATAACATGAGCGGCACGATGCTTCACATCGGGCAGCGGCTCCTCATTTCCCAGCCGAAATTTTCCATCATCATCAGCCGGAAGGAAAAAAAGGTCACTCTCCTCGACGACGGAAAATTTTTCAAGCAATACGCCGCCATAAGCTGGGACGCGCCCCCGCCGCGAACTTCCGCGCCGCTCAGCGGAAGGGTGAGGGAAAAGATCGCATGGAGAAATGGCCAGGAGGTCGGTCTCGGCTCGAAGGATTACGAGGGAAGCGCGCGGTGGGTGGAAGTGGGCGTGGCCGACTACACCCTCTATTCGAAGGGAGAGGACAACGCCGCCAAACCCGCGGGCGGCATCGAATTGTCGCAGGACGACATGGAAGAACTCTCCACGCTGCTGAATAAAAATATTCCGGTGACCATCGAATGAAATTTCAACCGCTCGAATTTGAAAAGCCGATCATCGAGCTCGAAGACAAGCTCGAGGATCTCAAGAGGCATTCCCGCATCCATGACATGGACTTCGATGCCGAAGTGCGCCGGATGGAATCCAAAATCGAGGAGACCAAACGCAATATTTATACGAACCTGACCGCCTGGCAGCGCGTCCAGATAGCGCGCCACTCCGCCCGCCCGTTCGCCCTGGATTATTTCAACCGCTCTTTTTCCGACTTCATCGAAATTCACGGCGACCGCCTCTTCGGAGACGACAAGGCGATGCCGGCCGGTTTCGCCACCGCGGGCAAAATCCGTTGCGCCGTTGTCGGCCATCAAAAAGGGAGGGACACGAAGGAAAACTTGAAGCGCAATTTCGGCAGCGCCCACCCCGAAGGTTACCGGAAGGCGCTCCGCCTCATGCGGCTGGCCGAGAAATTCGGGCTGCCGGTTGTCGCGCTCATCGACACTCCCGGGGCGTATCCCGGAGTCGGAGCCGAGGAAAGGCACATCTCGGAAGCCATCGCCGTGAACATCCGCGAGATGATGGTCCTGCGGACGCCCATCGTCGCCGTGGTGATCGGCGAGGGAGGGTCGGGCGGCGCGCTCGGCATCGGAGTCGCCGACCGCGTGGTCATGTTCGAGAACTCCTACTATTCGGTCATCAGCCCGGAGGGTTGCGCGGCGATCCTATGGAAACACCGCAACCAGGCGCCCGCCGCCGCGGAAGCGCTCAAGCTGACGGCGCGCGACCTGGAAAAACTGGAGCTGGTGGATGAGGTCATCCCCGAGCCGATGGGAGGAGCGCACCACGATCCCCAGAAAGCCGTGGACGATCTCAAGAAAAGCGTCGTGAAACATCTCAAGGAGCTGGCGGGAATCCAAACGGAAAAGCTGCTCGAGCAGCGTTACGCAAAATTCCGCCGGGTCGGCCAGTTCGTCGGGGACACGGACGAAAAATAACGCACCCAGGGGCGGAGATGAATGACACCATCGCCGCGATCTCGACGCCTTTCGGCGGAGGAGCCATTGCCATCGTGCGGCTGAGCGGCGAACGGGCGATTGCCATCGCCGACAAGGTATTCCGCGGCAGGCTGACCCTGGGCGAAGCCGAAGCGCGCCGCCAGTTGTTCGGCAGGATTTTCGACGGAGAGAAATTCCTGGACGAGGTGCTGGCGTCGGTCCATCGGGCGCCCGCGAGCTATACGGGGCAGGACGTTGTCGAGATAAACTGCCACGGCGGCATCCTCGTCACCCGCGAAATCCTGAGGGTGCTGCTCGAGGGCGGAGCGCGCGCCGCCAACCCCGGTGAATTCACCGAACGCGCCTTTCTGAATGGAAAGTTGGATCTGACCCAGGCCGAGGCGGTCATGGATCTGATAACCGCCAAGACGAATCTGGCCCTCCGCGCGGCGGCGGAACAACTCGAAGGGCGGTTGGGAGAAAAGATAGGAGGTCTCCGTGCGATGCTGCTGCGGCTGCTCGCGCATGTCGAAGCGTTCATCGATTTCCCGGAAGAGGATATCGATCCGGAAACGGGCGATGTCCTGTTGCGAAGTCTGGACGAGATTGTAGCCGCCAATGACGCCCTGTTGCGGACGGCGGCCCAGGGGAGAATACTTCGCGAAGGGGTGCGCGCGGTCATCTACGGCGCGCCGAACGTCGGCAAGTCGAGCCTTCTCAATCTTCTGCTGGGATACGAGCGGGCAATCGTCAGCGAACACCCCGGCACGACGAGGGATACCATCGAGGAAGTGATCAATTTCCGGGGCATCCCGCTTCGGCTCGTCGATACGGCCGGGCTGCGCGACTCCTCGGATGCCGTCGAGAAAGCGGGCATGGAGCGGACGCTCAAGAGCATCGAGCGCGCGGACCTCGCGCTGCATCTCGTGGATGGAAGCCAGCCGCGCTCCCAAGCGCTCTGGGCGGCGGAGAACGGCACAGAAGAAATCCTTGTGCTGAACAAGAAGGATCTGGGCGAGGATCCGGCTTGGAAAGCCATCCACGGTGTGCGCATTTCCTGCCTCACCGGGGATGGCCTCGACCGGCTGGCGGACGAGGTTTTCCGCCGCATTCTCGGGGGGAATATGGACTCCGGCGATTCCCTGGTGGCAATCAGCGTCCGGCATCAGGGATGCCTGCAAGCCGCGGCGGTCTTCTGCGAGGTCGCGCGGCGGGGAATTCACGAACGGTTTTCTCCGGAACTGATCGCAATGGAACTGCGCGCCGCGCTGGATGCCGTGGGCGAAGTGGTCGGAAAGGCGGATACGGAGGAATTGCTGGGCGAAATCTTCAGCACGTTCTGCATCGGCAAATGAGGTTCTCTCTTTATGAACGGATCCTGCGGCCCGCGTTGTTCGCACTCGATCCCGAAACGGCGCACCACTTCGCTCTCTTTTGCCTCCGGTTCCCGGGCTTTCGCTCGCTCCTCTCGCAACCGGCGGGTTCGCCGAAAGCGCGCCGGGTGTTCGGCCTGAAGTTTCCGAACCCCGTCGGCCTGGCGGCGGGATTCGACAAGAACGCCGTCGCCCTGCCGGCGTGGGAGGCTCTCGGCTTTGGATTTGTCGAAGCCGGCACCATCACCAGCCTGGGCCAGCCGGGAAACCCGAGGCCGCGCATCTTCCGCATCCCCGAAAAAGAGGCTCTCATCAACCGGCTCGGTTTCAATAATGACGGGGCCAAACGCGTCGCGGAGCGTCTCCGCGCATTGAAAGCCTCCGGCCGCTGGCCGCGCATACCGGTCGGGCTGAATATCGGCAAGGCGAAGGTCACGCCGGTGGAAGAAGCTCCGGCCGATTACCTCTTCTCGTTTGAAAAGCTGTTTCCCTATGCCGATTACTTTGTCCTGAACGTCAGTTCGCCCAACACCCCCGGCCTGCGCATGCTTCAACATGCGAAGGCGCTCGATGAACTTCTCGACGCGGTCCAGTCGAGCAATTTCTCGCAGTCCCTGCCAAAACCGGTGCTGGTAAAAATCGCTCCCGACCTCGATTTCCCGCAGATCGAAGAAATTCTCGACGTGGCCTTGCGGCGTCGTGTCGCGGGCATCGTGGCGACCAATACCACGGTGGACCAATCGGCCATCGCGGAATCGCAGCGGCGGGAGGGCGGCCTCAGCGGAGCGCCCCTGCGGGCAAAATCCACCGCCATCGTAAGATTCGTCGCATCAAAAGTTTCGCTTCCCATCATCGCCGCCGGAGGAATCCGCGACGCCGATTCCGCCCGCGAAAAACTGGATGCCGGAGCGTCCCTGCTGCAAATCTACACGGGATTCATCTACAGAGGCCCGGCGTTGATAAACGAAATCCGCGCCATCCAGGGCTAGACTAGAGAGTTGAACGGTCGCTTCGAGCGGTATATCCTTTTCGGTATGGAAGATAGAGTTGTTATCCGTCCTGACGTTTGCAATGGCCGTCCCGCGATTCGAGGGACGCGCATTAGCCGTGCAAACGATTCTCGAATTCCTGGGGGCGGGCGATTCACTTGAAGAAGTCCTGGAAGAATATCCTTCGCTGACGCGCGAAGACACTCTTGCCTGTATCCAGTATTCGTCGCGACTGATGGCGAATCATTTCACGCTGGAAGCCCTGGCGTGAACGGTTTTCTGCTGGATGAAAATCTGCCACGCCGGCTTCGCATCCAACTGACTTTGCCGGTAACGCATTCATCGGAGCTTGGCGAAAGCCCTTCGGACAGCGACGTTTGGAATTACGCCAAGGAACACGGTTTGGTGGTAGCTGAGCTAGAGGCTCCGGGAAAAGGAGGAAAGGGTCGAACAAGAAAAAGTGTAACCGCTTCGACTGCGCGGTCGTTTGGTTAAGTGTGCGCCATTGGCGCGACAACAAAACCAACAAAAACATGAAAATGAACATCACCATGAAAAAGATCACCATCACCATTCTTTCGTGCGCGTGCATTGCGGCCACGGCGGTTGCCGGCAATAACGCGTTTTCCGGCAGCGACGATAGCCCGGGGCTGCCTGGCAAACCGCTGCGAACGATCCTGTCGACCGTCGTCCGCGAGCTCCTCGATTTCCGCCACGACACGCCGCTCTCCGCCGGGCAGAAGAGCCAGATTGCCGCGATCCTCGAGACGCATCGCGCCGAGATCCACACCCAAATGGAGCATGCCCGGGATGCGCGCCGCGCGATGCTCGATGCGGTGAACGCCGCCGGCGCATCATCGCCGGCCGCGACCGATGCCGCCGCGAAGATCGGCGATGCGGCGCGCGATCGCGCGCTTCTTACCGCGCGGATCGGCAGCGAGATCAAACCGTTGCTCACACCCGAACAGCAAAGCCGTTTGCAAAACGCGATCAAAGACGTCGAATCGACCGTGGACTCGGTTCTGGCGCAGTGATTGAATCTCGATGAAAACGCCGGATCGGCCGCCAGCGAGAGCCGTTCCGGCGACATCACTGAAAACGATGTGGATCCGCATGACGCAATTGCCGATGACGACCTTCCGCTGGTTCAGCGGGCGCAGGCCGGCGACCTCGACGCCTTCGACGCAATCGTTTCCAAACACCAATCCGCCATGACCGCATTGCTATTCCGTTTTGCGCCTGCCCGCGCCGACTTGGAAGACCTCGTTCAGGAGACATTCATCCGGGCATGGCGCGGGCTGGCGGGCTGGCGGCCGGAGAAACCGTTCCTTCATTGGCTCAAGCGCATCGCCGTGCGCGTGGGACTCGATTTTTGCCGCCGCCGCAATCGCACTCCGTTCGCGCGGCTCGCCGGGGACGACGAACGCCTGCTGGAAAATATCGCCGCCGAGGCCGCGCCTGGAAGCGATGCGCAACATGCGGCTGATGAGGTGCGCTTCATCCTCGCGCAGCTTCCGCCCGAAGATCGCGCCTTGCTCACGTTGCTGCATCTGGAAGAAATGCCGCTTTCGGAAATCGCGGAGCATTTTGGCTGGAGTCGGGCCAACGCCAAGGTCAAAGCTTTTCGCGCGCGCAACCGGCTGCGCGCGATCCTTGCCAGACATGGATACGCCATCGAATAACTCGAAAAAAAGCTGGAACGCCCTGCTGTCCAGTGCGCGCCAGGCCGCGCCGCCGGCCGGGATCGACGTCCGCTTCGCTTTGCGGCGCGCGCTGGAGGCGGAGATCGCAACCGCCCCCCGGCAGGACTTCTCCCTCTGGCAGGAGCTGGTGAATCTCACCGGACAGGCGTGGCTGCGCGGGCTGCTCGGCGGAAGCGCGCTGGCAGCCATCCCTCTGCTTTCCTTCGCGGTGCCAGCCGGGCGCGATCTGCTGGAAATCCTTCGTCTCGCCTCGCCGCTGCTGGTGGGATTTTGAATAACCGTGTGAATCCGGAACCTCCAAAAAAACAGCGCTCTTCGCTGCGCGCCGTCCTGCTGTTACTCCTCGTCTTTCTGCTCGGCTTCGGCTTCGGCGCGGGCGGCGTGCTCCTCGGGTTTCGGCACATGGCGCGCAATGCGTTTGCCGCATCGCCCAAAGCCACCGCGCCGATCGATCGCTTCCTCGCGGCCGTCGAGGCCCGCTTCACGCGCAAACTCGCTCTCACTCCCGCCGAGCGCGCCGCGGCGCATGAGGAGCTGGCAATAACCGCCCGCGAGTTCAAGCGCGACCGCGAGACATTCCTCACGGCAACGCGTAATCTCGTAAACGACACGATTTTCCGCATCGGACAGCGGTTGCCGCCTGAAAAGCGCGACCGTCTGGAGGAACTCGCTCGCGCCCGCCTTGAACCGTGGGGAATACGTCTGGAGGATTCGCCACCGGCCGCAACCACCGGTTCGCCGCCCTCAGCGCCTCAGTAAATCCTCTTCGCCTTCAGGAAACAAGGGGCCGGGCAGATTCCATTTTTCCCGCGGCGGTTTCCACGCTAGATTCGCGGCATGGGAACGCCGTGTTTGGACCAGTCGCTTGCCGAGAAGGTGCTTTCGGGCGAACGGATCACCGTTTCCGAGGCGCGCGCGTTGTACGACGCGCCGCTGAACGAACTCGGCGAACTGGCCAACGCGCGGCGCAACCAGGCGAAGCGAGCCGCTTACGACGGGCGCGGCCGGGAGATTGTGACCTACATCATCGATCGCAACATCAACTACACGAACGTATGCAACGTTTACTGCAAGTTCTGCGCGTTTTACCGGACGGAGAAGGACGCGGATCACTACGTGCTTTCACTCGAGGAGATCGACCGGAAGCTGGATGAATTGACGGCCATCGGCGGAGTCCAGATTCTCTTGCAGGGAGGCCATCACCCCGGCCTGGGCATCGATCATTATCTCGATCTGCTGCACCACGTCCGGGAGAAATATCCGCACATCAACGTGCACGGGTTCAGCCCGCCGGAGTTCAACCATTTTGCCGAGGTTTTCGCGATGCCGCTGCGGGAGGTGATCGCCCGGTTCAAGGAAGCCGGGCTCGGATCGATCCCCGGCGGCGGCGGCGAAATCCTGGTGGACAGGGTGCGCCGGCGCATCTCCCCGCTAAAGTGCGATTCCAACCAATGGCTCGAAGTCATGGCCATCGCCCACGACCTCGGGCTGAACTCGAGCGCGACGATGATGTTCGGGCATGTCGAGACCATCGAGGACCGCATCGAGCATCTGCGGCGTTTGCGCGAACAGCAGGACGCGACGCGGGGGTTCACGGCGTTCATCTGCTGGTCGTTTCAGCCGGAACACACCGTTCTCAAGGCAACTCCGGTCGGCTCGGCCGAATACCTGCGAACGCAGGCCCTCTCGCGTGTTTTCCTGGATAACTTCGAGAACGTGCAGAGTTCCTGGGTCACGCAAGGCCCGAAGATCGGCCAGATAGCGCTGAAATACGGCGCCAACGATTTTGGATCGGTGATGATGGAGGAAAACGTGGTGAGCAGCGCGGGCACGAGTTTCCGGCTCGATAAGGACGAGATTTCGTCGCTGATCGGCGATGCCGGCTACGAGCCGCGCCGGCGCAACAACTGGTATGAGTTGCTGAACTAGCAGCCGCCAAGGCTCTGCCAAAGTTCGTGAAATTGCCATGCTACCGCACGAGTCGTTTGGCGGTTTCTTCATCGACCCCTGTGGCCGAGGTCAGAGGGACCACGTCAGACATTGCAGACCGGGCACGCGCTGGAACTCGGCAAGGTTGTTAGTGACGATGCGCAGGCTGTGTTCGAGAGCCGTGGCGGCGATGAGGTTGTCCATGGGGCCGATGGGATGGCCTGCCGCCTCCAAAGCGGCTCGCAGGGTGGCAGCGCGGGCGGCGGTATCCCCGGTGAAGGGGACAATGCGCATGTGCTCAAGCAAGAGGTTCACTTTGCCGCCTTCCTTTTTCCTCCATGCAGGCGGGCAACGTTCGACTCCATAAAGCAATTCGTAGCGGGTGACGGCCGAGATGGCGAGGTCGCCGGGGTTATGCTGCCGGGCGCGGTCCACGGTGGCCTCACGTCCACGCAGGAGGTGGATGCAGGTATCGGTGTCGAGAAGATGGGTCACAGCCGGATGTCCCGGTGTTCCCCTTGGGGCGGGCGCTCGAAGGGGGCGGGATCCGCAAGCCGGATGCGGGAAAAAAATCCCTTGGGCCAGGAAGCCGGTTTGACGGGTGAGATGATCCAGCGGTCCCCAATGGCCTCGATTTCCACTTCTCCCACCCGCGGGTGGAGTTCCCTGGGCAATCGAATGGCAAGCGAATTGCCGGATTTAAAAACCTTGGCGATCATGTGCATACAGTATATACATTAACGGCATTCGTCAAGGGATCGAATATCCTTGCCGCATCCGATCGGTGGAACGAAGCGGAGCTTCGCGGACAAGGGCGTTCCCAAGTGCAACTTGGGAACGAGAAAAAGGTCATCTGAAATCTGCGGAATTTCCGGCTCGATAAGGGCGAGATTTTCGTCGCTGATGGGCGATGCTGGCTACGAGCCGCGCCGGCGCAACAACTGGTACGAGTTGCTGAATTAAAAAAGACCCACAGGCGCGGGGGCGCCAATGGGTCTTCGACTAACCCGGCCGATCAGTCAGTCCACGTTGATTTTCTTGGGTTTGACGCGCTCGGCCTTGGGCAAGGTCAGCGTCAGCACGCCTTGCTCCATCCTGGCCTCGATCCTGGCCGTGTCGATCGCGGGATCGAGCTCGAAGACGCGCCGGAAATCGCGGGGTCGCGACTCGCGGTAAACCGCTTCCGCCTGGATTTCGGGGTCGGAGCGGCGGCCCAGGATGGTCAACTCGTTGTTGTCCACGGTCACTTCCAATCCGGCCTTGTTGACGCCGGGCATTTCTGCCTGGAGCAGGTAGCCGTCCTTGGTTTCGCGGATGGTGGCCTGCGGCGTCACATAGGCGACTTTCCGGGCTCCATCCGTCGTCGTTTGCTTGTCATCATTTTTTGTGAGGGTTTCCATATTGTCCTTTCGGGTTGCGCGCGTCTTACGACACGCTGACTTCGATCTGCTTCGGCTTCGCTTCCTCGGCCTTCGGCAGGGTGATCGTCAGGATTCCGTCCTTATAGGAAGCCTTCACTTTTTCGGTATTCACCGCGGTGGGAAGCACCACGCTGCGATGAAAGCGCCCAAAGAAGCGCTCGCTCCTAAAGGTGTCGCCTTCCTTGGTTTCGGCCTCCTCCTTGCGTTCGCCCGCGACGGAGAGAATCCCCTCCTGCACGGAGATGTCGATTTCCTCCTTTTTCAGGCCGGGCAGCTCGACTTTCACGAAGACATTGTCCCGATCCTGGAACACATCGAGAAGCGGCGCCCACGCGGTGAGCAGCCCCGCATCCCTGGTCGAACCGGACGAGGAAGCCTCGAATAGTCGATTCATTTCGTCCCGTAGCGATGAGAGCCGGTCAAACGGACTCCAAGTCGAAAGCTCGGGCGAATAGTAACGAATTAAGCTCATAATTTATATTTTCCTTTTAGGTTGGTTGTTGAACTTCGACTTCCTAAAGCAGCTTACGATATGCCAACGGGCTAACCAAAATCGCATGATATATAACTATCTTATAATGAGATACTTGAAAATAGTGGCTGAAGAATGATCTAATCGGGAATAGAGACATTGCGTCTCTTCTGCGCATCTTTATGGATCCGAGTAAAGAGACATGCTGTCTCTACTGATCTATCATCTTGGTCGCGTTGGAGAGCATGCCCACGTAGAAGGTTATGATCGTGTATCCCACATACCCGGCAATCGCCAGGTACAGGATCTTCGGAATCCACGCGCTCAACGTTGCAACCCGTGCCATCGCCTCTTTCTGGAAGCTTTCGGTCAGCAATCTCAACTCCTCATCCAGCTTCCCG
>Ga0302324_100002329_pt1 | contig 44245 bp, 43 predicted proteins | sample Palsa_T0_1_FD_201949 | JGI IMG/M metagenome (GOLD analysis project Ga0302324, IMG submission 201949) | Peat permafrost microbial communities from Stordalen Mire near Abisko, Sweden - Palsa_T0_1 | ecosystem: Environmental > Terrestrial > Soil > Palsa > Peat permafrost | place: Sweden: Abisko... | reverse complement strand
GGAGATCCTGGCCGAACTTGGTTATGAGCCGATAGGGTTCAGTTCGAGCACGGCGGCTCTTGAGGCATTCCGCGAAGCGCCGCAGCGCTTCGATATCGTCTTGACCGATGAGACGATGCCGGAGCTGATTGGGACCGCACTTGCCCGCGAGATGCAACTGCTGCGGCCGGATATCCCGATCGTGCTGATGAGCGGCTACAGCGGAGCCCAATTGCATGAGCGGGCGCGCGCATTAGGTATCCGTGAAGTTCTGCACAAACCGCTGCAGAGCAAGGACATCGCCGAGTGTCTGGGACGCATCTTGCATAACCGCACGTCAGCTCCGACGAGAGCGTGAATGGGCGTTGCCTTTTCCTAGCCCAGTCTCGCTTGCCGCGTTCAAGGACTCGTTCAGTGAATAGAGTTGGTGTGACCGTCGGGTGTCTAACCCGAAGATCGAAAAAATGGCCTGCAATCGCTGCAAGCCAGAACGCGCACACGTGTTCAGCTATCGAGGTAAGCCGATCACGCAGGTCAGTTCGAAGCCGTGGTACGCGGCGTTGCGCGCAGCCGGCATCGAGGACTTCCGCTGGCACGACATGCGCCATACCTGGGCAAGCTGGCACGTGCAAAACGGGACGCCGCTGTATGCCTTGCAGGAGATGGGTGGTTGGTCGAGCGTGGAGATGGTGCGTCGATATGCCCACCTCGCCGCCGATCACCTGGCGCCTTTGCGGACCGTCTGTGTGCGTTGCGGGTCGTGGAATCAGGAATTCACAGCACAACTACGTCACAGTCCGCAAAATGAAAGGGCCCGCATCGCTGCAAGCCCTTGATTTATTGGTTGCGGGGACAGGATTTGAACCTGTGACCTTCGGGTTATGAGCCCGACGAGCTGCCAGACTGCTCCACCCCGCGATTGAGCCTTTGATTATAGCGCCAGGTGAGCAACTGGGTCAATGCAGACCGTTAGAGCATTTCAGTCTCTGCGCTGCGCGGGCGCCACACGAGCAGGCGCGTCTCGATCTGGCTGACGACGAAGTCGAGGATAAGCGCAAACACCGTAAGCACAAGGATGCCCGCCAGAACGGTGTCGATGTCGAACACACCCTCGGCCTGGTGGATCAGATAGCCCACCCCTTTGGCGGAGCCCAGGTATTCGCCAACGACCGCGCCAACGAACGCAAGCCCAATCGCTGTGTGAAGACTCGAGAATACCCAGCTTGTCGCCGACGGCAGGTAGACGTAACGGAGGAGCTGCCTTCCCGAGGCGCCGAGCATGCGCGCATTGGCAAGCACGACCGGGCTTACTTCCTTTACGCCTTGGTAAACGTTGAAAAAGACGACAAAGAACACCAGCGTCACGCCGAACACGACCTTGGACGTGATGCCGAGGCCGAACCACACGGCAAAGATCGGCGCGAGGATCACGCGCGGCATGGCGTTCATTGCCTTGAGATATGGGTCGGCGAGCATCGACGCCGTCGGCGACAACGCAAGCCACAATCCGAACGCCAATCCGAGCACGGTACCGATCGCGAATGCGAGCAGCGTCTCGAGCAGCGTTACGCCGAGGTGCAGATAGATGGCACCGCCGTAAAACCAACTCCAGATCCGCCGCAGGACCTCGAGCGGCTGCCCGAAGAAGAACTTGGCCCGCGTCGGATCGTCGAAATAAAAGGGCGGAATCAACCCCGGCTCGGTCATCGCATACCAGAAAAACAGCACGCCGCCCAGCAGAAGCACGTGATAGAGCGCGAGTCGCACGCGCGATGTGCGCGGACTCGCCCTCCCCATCCCGGATCGGCCGCTAATTTTTCTGGCTCCTGGCATAGCCCTTGAGAACCTCGTCCTTCATCTTGTGCCACATCTCGGTATGCAATTCGACGAAGCGCGGTGTGAGGCGGATTTCGTTAACGTCGCGCGGGCGCGGCAGGTCGATCACGAATTCGCCGATCGGGTGCGATGCGGGTCCCGCCGAGAGCATGATTACGCGATCCGACAATGCGATCGCCTCCTCCAGATCGTGGGTGATGAATAACACCGACTTGCGGTCCGTCGACCACAGATCGAGCAACTCGTTCTCCATGAGCTGCCGCGTCTGCACATCGAGGGCGGAAAACGGCTCATCCATGAGCAACAGCCGCGGGTCGAGGATCAGTATTTGCGCCAACGCGACACGCTTGCGCATCCCGCCGGAAAGCTCGTGCGGATAGCGTTGCTCGAAACCGCTCAAGCCCACGCGAGCGAGCCAATCTCGCGCCCGACGCTCCGCTTCGAGGCGTTCGACGCCGCCGAATTGCAGTCCAGCCAGCACGTTGTCGATGGCGCTCCGCCAGGGCATCAACGATTCGGCCTGGAACATGTATCCGGCGCAGCGATTGATGCCGGCAAGCACTTCGCCGAGCACCTGTACGTTGCCCGACGACGGTTGGAGCAATCCGGCGGCAACGTTGAGCAAGGTCGACTTGCCGCAACCGGTCGGACCAACGACACAGACGAACTCGCCGCTGCCCACTTGCAGCGTCGCCTCCCGGATCGCCGTATAGCGCTCGTCCGGCCGCTCGCGCGAGGCAAACGTGCAGGTGATGTGATCGAGAAGCAGGGCGGGATTTGTCACGCGACAATCCGGCTTGGGCGATGTGGCTCGCTCGACCTTCGGCACGCGCCGTGCGGCGGGTGCACCTATTGCCGGTACTTCGCCAACGCCTTCTCCACGTGGATCGGGTCGAAGGTCTGCGCCAGATTGATCTCGGCGGGCTTGAGCGCCGGGTTGAATGCCGCGAGGTAACGCAGCGTATTCTGCTTGCCGAGGTCGTCGAGCATGCCATCGGGAGAGAACGCATCCTTCACCTTGGCATAGCTCGCCAGGTACACCGCCTTGTTGCCCAGCAGATATTCCGGCGGCACGGTCGCCGCCACCTGGTCCGGTGTCGCCTTCTGCAGCCAGAGCAGCGCTCGCACCATGGCATTGGTCAGCGCCTGAACCGAGTTGGGATGACTGCGGATAAATGCGAGCGGAGCGTAGAGCGCCGCCGCAGGCATGTCGGCGCTGCCGAAGACGGCGGCCGTTCCGGCCGCAGTGCGGGTATCGGCGATGATGACCACATCGCCCGACGATTCGAGCATGGTCATGATCGGATCCACGTTGGACATCGCGTCGAGCGAACCCGAGCGCATCGCCGCGATCGCGCCCGACCCTGCCCCGACACCGATGATCGACACGTCGTCGCCCTTGAGGCCCGCCTTGGCGAGCAGGTGGAGCACGACGCGGTTGGTGCTCGATCCGGGCGCGGTGACGCCGATATTCATGCCCTTGAGGTCTTTTGGCGACTTGTAATGGGCCGCCTTCGCCTTGGCGATGCCCACCGAGATTGCAGGGTAGCGGCCCAGGAGCACGAAGCCTTGCAGTTGCAGGCCTTTGGGCTGCTGGTCGATGGTGTTCTCCCAGGCGCCGGCCGCAACGTCGGCGCTGCCGCCAACGACCGCCTGCAGCGCCTTCGAGCCGCCGTCGAAATCGCTGATTTCGACCTCGAGCCCCTCGTCCTTGAAATAACCCAGGCGCTCGGCAATCGTAAGGGGCAGATAGTAGAACTGCGACTTTCCGCCCACTGCAATGCTCACCTGCGGCTTCTCGAGCTTGCCCTGCGCCTGCGCCGCGCACGGCAGCCAAGCGGCCAACATGCCGATCGCAACAGCCAGCCTGCGCCAGCGCTTCATCGCTTCCTCCTGTGACAGACCTGTGTCCATCTTATCCGGCTCGCCATCGGCGGCGCGGCGAAGCGGCGATGCTCACACACGGCCTTGGGCGCTGTCAACGCGGGCAGCGGCCCGCGTGCGCGGGTTAAATCGCGCCGCTGGCGCGCAGACGCGCGAGGTCCTCCTCGCTGTAGCCGATACGGCGCAGAATTTCATCGGTGTGCTCGCCTAGCGTGGGGCCGACCCACTCCATCTCGCCAGGCGTCGCCGAAAGCTTCGGTACGATGCCCGGGAGTTTGAGCGCGGTACCGTCGGCCAGCGTGATGCGGCGGATCATGTCGCGCGCCAGGTAGTGCGGGTCGGCGACGATGTCGTCGGCCGTATAGATCTTGCCATGCGGAACGTCGGCATCGGACAGGGCGGCGAGGATGTCGGCGAGATCGCGCGTCGCCGCCCAGTCGGCGATTGCACCGTCGATCTCGGCCGTACGCTTGACCCGACCAACGTTGTGGGCGAGCCCCGGGTCCGCTCCGAGATCATCGCGGCCGATCGCATGCATCAGCCGTTTGTAGATGCTGTCGCCGTTGCCGGCGATGACGACATTCTCACCGTCCTTGGTCGTATAGGTGTTCGACGGCACGATATTGGTCAACCCGGTGCCGATGCGACCACGGATTTCCCCGAACAGATCGTAGTCCGGCACCAGGCTCTCCATCATGTTGAATACCGCTTCGTACAGCGCGACGTCGACGACCTGGCCCTTGCCGCCCTGTTTGCCCCCGCTCTGGTTGCGATGATGGAGCGCCAGCATCGCGCCGATTACGCCGTGCAGGGCCGCAAGCGCGTCGCCAATGCTGATGTTCATGCGCACCGGCGGGCGATCGGGAAACCCGGTCACGTGGCGCATGCCGCCCATCGATTCGCCTACGGCACCGAAACCCGGTCGATCGCGATACGGCCCGGTCTGCCCGAATCCCGACAGACGTACCATGATCAGGCTGGGATTGATCCGCGCCAGCGCCTCATAGCCCAGGCCCCACTTCTCCAGCGTACCGGGCCGGAAATTTTCGACAACGATGTCCGCGTCGCGCGCGAGACGGCGCACGACCTCCTGCCCGTCGGGGGAGCGTAGGTTCGCGGTCACCGATTTCTTGTTGCGCGCCTGGACATACCACCACAGGGATGTGCCCGCGTGCAGCAGCCGCCACTGCCGCAACGGATCGCCACCGGGGCCGTTTTCGTCGGGCGGCGGCTCGATCTTGATCACTTCGGCGCCAAACTCGGCGAAGATCTTTCCTGCGAACGGCCCGGCAATCAGCTGCCCCAACTCGAGCACCTTGAGCCCGGCGAGTGGACGCGGCGAATTGGCGGCAGAGGCCATGAAGGATTAAAGCCAGGGCGCCGGCGCAGCGCGCGCGACGCATGAATATCTTACCAAGGTTCCCGGTAGGACCGTGCCCTTAGATGGCGTCACCGGACCTGCGTGCGCGCAACCCAGCTTCGAGGCTCGGCAGCTTCGTCGCCATCGCGTCGCCGACGAACAGCTGCGGTTCGGATGGGGACACATGTTCTGCCTGTTCGCGCTCGGCGATGCGCGCCTTGGCCTGCTCGAACGCCTTGACGAAGGAATCCTCGACGCGTAATGCGTGCCCGAAGAGCGCATCGCCGAAATACGTCGCGTCGCTCTCGCTGCCACAGCCGAATGAAGTGCGGTCCGCTGCGGACGCGGTCATGATCAACGTGTATTCGTCCTTGAGCGGATCGATGAATCCACCCGAGTAACAGGCTGACACGACGATGATGCGCCATTTGATGCCGGCGCTGTCGAGCATCTCCTTGAGCTCATCCGGCGTCAGCTGCTCGAGGAGAAGCGGTGGAAACTCGACACTAAGCTTGTGGTCGCGGCTGCCATGACTGGACAGATAGAGCATCACGACGTCCTGGTCCGGATCGATAATGTCTCCGATCTCCGACAACGTCGCGCGCAAGTTGCTCACCGTCGCGAACGGGTCGTCGAGCATGGTTTGCGGATTGTTGATGAGCACGATGGAACGGCCCTCGGTATCGAAGCGGCTGTCGAACAGTTCACGCGCGACTTCGATGTCCTTGCGAAACACGTTCTCTCCCGCGTAGGACGCAAAGCCGACGAAATACAGGTCCGTTACGCCGGGGCGCTCGTCCTCCAGGTCGGACACCGCGGCGTACAGCAGCTGCGGCTGCTTGATAAGTACCTCTTCGGCTGCCGGGTTCGCAGACTGCGCAATCTCCGGCTGCGACTGCGGCGGTGGGAGGGCGTGAAACCACGGCTGGGCTCCCCATATGGCCAAGGGCACGAGAACGAGAAGGAGCGCCGTGCCGACAAACGCGCGCGGCCAGAAATAGGGTTGGCGCGGCATCAACGCCGTGGTGGTGGCGCGCCAGCAAACCAGGGCAAACCAGGCCACCGAAAGCCAGAATCCTAGCCAGCGCATCGATATCCCGAAGAGTCCGCCCTGATTGCCGGGCAGCGTGAAGATGAGATCGAGCAGCCCCAACACGGGCTGGCCGGCGAGCACCAGGACCGGGAGCGCAAGCTTCAGGTGCGGTTGCCTGAATGCAGCGCTCAGCGCCGCGCTGACGAGGAGCAGCACCGCGATGTTGAAACCCTCGTAGACGATGGCGTGCATCGACAGCACTGGATCAGGGCCGGCGCGCACGTAGTCGATCATCGCGCCGATGAGGACGTTGAGAACGCCGAGCACAATGAGCTGGCGCACGCTCACGCGGAAGGAAAGCGGCGACACCGGCCTAACGAACGCAAGGCGCAAACCGCTGGCCAGGTTGCGCCACAGGTCGATCCCAAGTTGCTTCAGGGCCGGAATCATTGCACCACCGGGCGTTGCTCCACGCCGGCGCGCTCGGCGATGTACGCCTTAACCGCGACGGGGTCGGCGGCGAGCACGTCGAAGCGTTGCGGCAGCTCTAGGAGCCGCGCATACGGTGCCGGCCGCTCAGGGTCATGGCCGAGCGCTTCGCGGATGGTCGCCGCGAATTTGGTCGCCTGCGCGGTCTCAACGCAAATCAACGGCACGGCCTCGTCGCGGTACTCGAGCCCCACCTTGATGCCGTCGGCCGTGTGCGGGTCAACGATCATGCCGTACTGGGCCGCCACGCTGCGTATGGTCGCGATGCGGTCGGCGTGGGTGCTGGTGCCCGAGACAAATCCCGAATCGGCGAGTCGTCGCCCATAACTCGTGCCGGCAAGGTCGAACCCGCCGTCTCGTCCGATGTGCTGCCACAGGTCGCGCACGACGCCAGGGTCGCGACCGACGAGATCGAATACGAAACGCTCGAGGTTCGAAGCTCTCGTGATATCCATCGACGGACTCGAGGTTGCGCGCGTTTCGGCGGCGGACCGAACCCGGTAGCGCCCCGTCCGGAAGAACTCGTCGAGCACGTCGTTCTCGTTGGTGGCGAGGATCATGCGCCGGATCGGGAGTCCCATCGCGCGCGCCACGTGGCCGGCGAGAATGTTGCCGAAATTCCCCGTCGGGACGGCGAAGTCGACTTCCTCCGCATCGTCGGTTACCGCGAAATAGCCCTTGAAGTAATACACGATCTGGGCCGCGATCCGCGCCCAGTTGATGGAGTTGACCGCGCCGAGGCGGTGGCGTTCCTTGAATGCCGCGTCGCTGGTGACGGTCTTCACCAGGTCCTGGCAGTCGTCAAAAACGCCGTCGATCGCCAGGTTGAAGATGTTTTCGTCGGTGAGCGAGTACATCTGCGCGGTCTGAAACGGACTCATGCGGCCCTTCGGGGAGAGCATGAACACCTTGAGGCCGCGCATGCCGCGCAGTGCGTACTCCGCGGCGGAGCCCGTGTCGCCGGAGGTCGCACCGAGTATGTTCAAGCTTGCGCCGTCCTTCGCCACAGCGTATTCGAACAGGTGACCGAGGAGCTGCAGCGCAATGTCCTTGAAGGCGAGCGTCGGACCGCCGGAGACGCGCAGCAGGTGCAGCCGTTTCTCGAGCGTGCGTACCGGCGTGATGTCGTCACTGCCGAACGTCGCCACGGTATAGGTGCGGTCGATGATCGCTTCGAGGTCGGCCCGCGGAATATCGTCGGCGTAACGCGAAAGGATCGCCAACGCGAGTGGGCGGTAGGCAAGCGGCCGCAGGCGCGCGAGCTCGGCAGCGGAGAAGCGTGGATATGCTTCCGGCACCACGAGGCCGCCGTCGGGCGCGAGACCTTCGAGCAGGATCGAGCGAAACGGTTGCGGTGCCATGCCGCCCCGGGTGCTCACGTAGCGCATCAACTGAGCTGTTCCATGCGGATGCGCACTACCTTGCCGCGCACCGTCGGCAAGGCCTCGATGCGACTGATCGCATCGCTTACCTGGCGTTCGATCGACTGGTGCGTAAGCAGGATGATGTCGGTCTGCTCCTCGCCTTCGGGCGGCTCCTTCTGGATCATGGCGTCGATCGAGATGTCGCGGTCGGCAAGAATGCGCGTGATGTCGGCGAGCACGCCGGGGCGGTCTTGCACCCGCATGCGCAGGTAATAGCTGGTAACGACCTCGCCCATCGGCAGGAACGGGATATCGGACAGCTGGTCGGGCTGGAAGGCAAGATGCGGCACGCGGTGCTCGGGATCCGCGGTGTGCATGCGCGTGACGTCCACCAGGTCGGCGATGACCGCGCTCGCGGTCGGCTCCGCCCCCGCGCCGGGGCCGTAGTAGAGAGTCGAGCCGACGGCATCGGCCTTGACCAGCACCGCGTTCATTGCCCCCTCGACGTTGGCGATCAGCCGCGTCGCCGGCACAAGTGTCGGATGCACCCGCAGCTCGATGCCCTCGCGCGCGCCAACCGAGGTGCGCCGGGTGATGCCGAGCAGCTTGATCCGGTAACCGAGCTCCTCGGCGTAGCGAATGTCCTCCTGCGTGAGCTTGGAGATGCCCTCCGTGTATGCCTTGTCGAACTGCATCGGCACGCCAAAGGCGATCGCCGACATGATCGCGAGCTTGTGCGCTGCGTCGATGCCCTCGATGTCGAAGGTCGGATCGGCCTCGGCATAGCCGCGCGCCTGCGCTTCCTTGAGCGCCGTGGCGAAGCCCGCACCCGTTCGGCGCATTTCCGAGAGGATGAAGTTGCTCGTGCCGTTGATGATGCCCGCGATCCAGGCGATGCGATTGGCGGTCAGTCCCTCGCGCAGCGCCTTGATGATCGGAATCCCGCCGGCGACCGCCGCTTCGAAGGCGACCATCACCCCAGCCTTTTGCGCGGCGGCAAAGATCTCGTTACCGTGGGTCGCCAGCAACGCCTTGTTGGCCGTCACCACGTGCTTGCCGCCGGCGATCGCCTGCAGCACAAGCGTCTTCGCAGGCTCGATGCCGCCGATGAGCTCGAGCACGATGTCGACTTCGTTGTGGCACACGAGTGCCACCTCGTTCGCCGACACTTCGACGCCGTCGGAAGGCTGGATCAGGGCGCGAGCCTTCTCCGGGGTGCGGGTGGCAATGTGCGTGATGCGAATCGGGCGCCCGGCGCGACGGGTGATTTCCTCGGCGTTGCGCTTGAGCACGGTCCACGTGCCGCGGCCGACGGTGCCGAGGCCGAGCAGCCCCACGCGCATCGGTTGCATCGATCCCTCGGCCATTACGCCACGGCGTCGTCGCGGAACATCTGCTTGATGCCCCGTACGGCCTGGCGCGTGCGCGGTTCGTTTTCGATCAGGGCGAAGCGCACATGTCCGTCGCCGAATTCGCCGAAACCCACGCCCGGCGAAACCGACACCTTGGCCTGCGCCAGCAGCTTCTTGGCGAATTCCAGCGAACCTTGCGGGCGATAGGCCTCAGGAATCTTCGCCCAGACGTACATGGATGCCTTGGGACTGTCCACGGTCCAGCCCGCCTCGAGCAGCCCCTTGACCAGGACATCGCGCCGTCGCTGGTACTTGAGCACGATTTCGGCGACGCAATCCTGCGGCCCCTCGAGGGCGGCGATTGAGGCAACCTGGATGGGTGTGAACGTACCGTAGTCGTGGTAGCCCTTGATGCGCGAGAGCGCATACACCAGGTCCCGGTTGCCGACCATGAAGCCTATGCGCCACCCGGCCATGTTGTAGCTCTTGGACAAGGTAAAGAACTCAACAGCGACCTCGCGCGCGCCGGGCACCTGCATGATCGACGGCGCCTTCCAGCCATCGAAGCAGATGTCGGCATAGGCCAGGTCGTGCACGACGTAGATGCCGTGCTCGCGTGCCAGGGCAATGATCTTTTCGAAGAACGGCAGCTCGACACACTGCGCGGTGGGATTGGCCGGGAAGTTGATGATGAGCATCCGCGGCTTGGGAAAGCTCATTCGGATCGTGTGCTCGAGCTCGGCAAAGAAATCGCTGTCCGGCGTGAGGGGCACCTGGCGGATGTCGGCGCCGGCAATCACCGGACCATAGATATGGATCGGGTAACTCGGGTTGGGAACGAGGACCGTATCCCCGCGGCCGAGCGTGGCCAACGCCAGGTGGGCGATGCCCTCCTTCGAGCCAATGGTGACGATCGCCTCGGTCTCCGGATCAAACTCGATATCCCAACGGCGCCGATACCACTGGCAGATGGCCCGGCGCAACCGCGGTATGCCGCGCGAGACCGAGTAGCCGTGGGTATCGGGTCGCCGCACCGTCTCGACCAGCTTGTCGACGATATGTTGCGGCGTCGGGCCGTCGGGATTGCCCATGCCGAAATCGATGATGTCCTCGCCGCGGCGGCGCGCGGCCATCTTGAGTTCGTAGGTAATGTTAAAAATGTACGGCGGCAGGCGCTGAATGCGCGCAAATTGCGTCTCGGAGGGGGGAACCATGCCGGATCCTTCTGCCCGGCGTAAGCGCCCGGAACCGTCCGAGCGACGCGAAGCAGGGGTTGAAGCTATAATCGTAACGAATTTAAGCGCTTGCCGCAACGCACCATAGGCGCCGCCGACCCGATTTCGCCCATGAAATTCCACTTAAGCCGTACCGAGGGCAACGTATTCACCGGTTACGGCCCCGGCTACGTGCGCCTCGGGGTGGTGGAGTACCGCAGCAACATCCTGGTGACCCCTGAGCGCGTGGTGGACGGCTGGGCCGCCGGCGGTTTCGATGCCTTGCGCGAAGCCGATTTCGCCGCGCTCGGCGAACTCAAGCCCGAGGTGGTGCTCCTGGGCACCGGGGTGAGCCTGCGCTTTCCGCACCCGCGACTGATGCGTACGCTGACCGACGCCGGCATTGGTGTCGAAGTGATGGACACACCGGCCGTATGCCGCACCTTCAACATCCTCGCCGCGGAGGGACGCAAGGTCGCCGCGGCCGTTTTCGTAGGCTCAGGCTGAAACGTGCGCGCGCCAGGGCGCGCGATTAGCCAAGGATCTCGCCGATATGCGCGCGGCGCTCCATTGCCGAGGCGAACTCCTGCAATTCCGGACCGAGCATGTCGCGCGCCGACACCATGCCGACCGGCATTTCGCCTTCAACCACCGGCACATGGCGAAAACCGCCCTCGTACATCATCAGCAACGCGTGCCCGCAAGGCTTGTCGGGCGCGATGATTTGCGGCTGCGGCGTCATCACCGCGGACAGCGGCGTCGTCTTCGGGTCGCGCCCTTCGGCAAGGACCCGAAACAGCGCATCGCGTTCGGTAAAGATGCCGAGCAGGCGGCCGTCGTCTTGCACGATCAATACCGTGCCGAGCCGCCGCTTCTTCATCCGGCGCGCAGCCTCGGCCACGGTGATTTCGGCGGTCGCGGTGAGAATCTTCTGCCCGGCAATGATGCTGCGAATGGAGCGTTGCGGCATGGCGGACCTCCTAATTGTCGGCGGCGGCGTCGGGTGTCTTGTCGCGAGCGTCGCGCCTGCGTCACCGCGCAGGCGTCCGACGCCCCGGACGAAGGCGCGAATTTGCCTTAGCATACGGTCGCGACGGACCGTCGGGAATGCGCCGCACGCGCCCCTTGCAACCGGCACTGAACAAAGGAGTTTCATGGTACGTGTCCACGGTATGGCGCAGTCGGGCAACTGCCACAAGGTGCGCATGGTGCTCGAAGCGCTCGGTCGCCCCTATGCCTGGAACGAGATCGATACGGTTGGCGGCGCTACGCGCGAGGCCGCGTTTCTGGCCATGAATCCCAACGGCAAGGTCCCGGTGCTCGAAATCGAGCCCGGGGTCTACCTGGCGGAGTCCAATGCGATCCTGTGCTACCTGGCTGACGGCACGTCGCTGCTGCCGGGCGATACCCTTTCGCGCGCGCGTGTTTTGCAATGGCTGTTCTTCGAGCAATACAGCCACGAACCCTACATCGCGGTGGCGCGCTACTTGCGCAAATTTCATCCCGATCCGGTCGCGCAGCGCTCCCTCGCCGAGAGCAAGATGAGCGGTGGCTACCGCGCGCTCGGGGTCATGGAAAGTCGGCTTGCCGCGGAACCTTTTTTTGTCGGCGGCCGATACAGCATCGCCGATGTTGCGCTGTATGCGTATACACACGTCGCCGGCGACGGCGGCTTCGACCTGAAACGCTTCCCGGCCGTGCGCGCCTGGCTGCACCGCGTGCAGATGCAGCCCGGCTATGCGCCGATGCCCGCTTGAGCCCTCGCGCGTACACCGCACTCAACCATGGATGCCCTGTCTGTCGTCAGTAGGTGACGAAGCGGCAGCGCTCGTTCGCGACCGTCAGAGCTCGGAGAGCGCCTTGATATGCGCGAGCGCGCTGCGCCCGAGCGCGGGCAGCGCGTAGCCACCCTCCAGCGATGAGACGATTCGCCCCTGCGCGTGGCGGTCGGCGAGTGCGACCAGTTCGCCGGTCACCCAGGCGTAGTCGGCCTCCGTAAAGCGCAGGTTGGCGAGCGGATCGTCGCGATGCGCGTCGAATCCGGCAGAGATGAAGAGGATTTCCGGACGCTGCGCCTCGAGCGCGGGAAAGCAGATTTCCGTCATCGCAGCGCGGAACGCGTCGCTGCCGCTGCCGGCGGCGAGCGCGACGTTGTGCATGTTTGGTCCCGCCGGCTCGACGCCGGAATAGGGATAGAGTGGGTACTCGAACGTGCCGACCATCACCACGCGCGGGTCGGCGGCGAAGATCTCCTCGGTGCCATTGCCGTGGTGCACGTCGAAATCGATCACGGCCGCGCGCTTGAGTCCCTGCGCAAGCGCATGCGCCACGCCGACGGCGACACTGTTGAACAGGCAGAAGCCCATGGCGCGACGGCGCTCGGCGTGGTGCCCGGGTGGCCGCACCGCGCAGAAGACGGTACGGGCCTCGCCGCGCAGTACGAGCTCGGTTCCCAGCACCACTGCTCCGGCAGCGTGCCGCGCGGCGTCAAGCGAGTGCGGGTTCATCGCCGTATCCGGATCGAGGTAGTGGATGCCCGATTCGGGGCTCGAGGCCTCGATCATGTCGATGTAGTCGGCGTCGTGCACGCGCGCGAGTTGCTCTCGCGTCGCGGCCGGCGCCTCGTAGTGCGCGAGGTGCGCGTCGAGACCGGCGGCAATCACCGCGTCGTGCACCGCATCGAGCCGCTCGGGACATTCGGGATGAAACGGTCCCATGTTGTGCAGACGGCACGACGGATGCGCGATGAATGCGGTGCTCACAGGCGGGCTCGAACGAATGGGTGGGCGAGGCTGCAACTCCGCCTAAGGCAGGCGGTCGAACGGAGTGTAGCGCGCCGTCAGCGGTCGTGACTAGACGCCCGCGCCACTCTATAGTGACGACTTCGCCCCCTACGGCGCCACGATGCGTGGCGTGACCTGTTGCCGATGACCGTTCGCCCTGCGCAAGACTATGCGATCCCGGTGCCCGAGCGTCTGGCGCTGGTGCTCGAGCAACTCGGCCGCATTGTCGTCGGCAAGGAGACTCCGCTCAAGCTTGCGCTGGCGTGCCTGCTTGCGCGCGGTCACCTGCTGATCGAGGATATCCCCGGCGTAGGCAAGTCGACCCTGGCCCAGGCGCTCGCCAGCACGCTTGGCCTGCACTACGCGCGCATCCAGTTCACCAGTGACCTCCTGCCCGCCGACGTGCTGGGGGTGTCGATTTTTGAACCGGTTGCGCAGACGTTCCGTTTTCATGCGGGGCCGATCTTTCACTCCGTCGTGCTCGCCGACGAAATCAATCGCGCGCCACCGAAGACGCAGAGTGCGCTCCTGGAAGCGATGGAAGAACGCCAGGTATCGGCGGATGGTGAAACGAGGCCACTGCCCGACCCGTTTTTCGTCATCGCCACGCAGAATCCTGCCGAGCAGATAGGCGCCTACCCGTTGCCCGAATCCCAGCTTGACCGTTTCCTGATGGCGATCGAGCTCGGTTATCCCGAGCCGGCTGCGGAGCGCGAGCTTTTGATCTCCGGCGATCGGCGCGTACGCATTGCCACGCTTGACCCCTGCGCCGATGCGGCCACCCTGCTGGCCTGGCAGCGCGAGGCGTTCGCCGTGCACGTCGCGCCGGCGCTGCTCGATTATGTGCAGGCGCTGCTTGCCGCCTCGCGCGGAACCGGTAACGACGGTACGTTGACCGCGGCTAGCCCGCGTGGCCTCTCGCCGCGTGCGGGCCTCCTGCTCGTCGCGGCGGCGCGCGCGTGGGCGCTACTTGCCGGGCGACCGATGGTGCTGCCCGAGGATGTGCAGGCGGTGTTCAGCAGCGTCGCCGCTCACCGTCTCGCCGGCAGCATACGCGCGGGCGCCCCGCAGGCGGAGGCGCTGCTGCGCGCGGTGCCGCTGCCCTAAGGCGCGCGGCGAAAGCGCAACCGCAGGTCTTCGGCCGCATGAGCTCGGCTCTGCACGCGGGCACCGCGGGTCCTGCCTCATGGTTCAGCCGCTGGCGCCAACGCCTCTGGCGCGCCGCCCCCGTCGATCGCGCTCCGGTGGTGCTGCGTCATCGCCGTATCTACATCCTGCCGACGCGGCGCGGGCTGGCCTTGATGGCCACGCTCGCGACCATGCTGCTGACCGCGATGAATTACGCGCTCTCACTCGGCCATGCGCTTACGTTTCTGGTTACCGGCCTCGTCGCCGCAGCCCTGCTGCAGACTTGGCGCAATCTCGCCGGCATCGCGATATCGCCGCTCGCCGCCGGCGAAGCCTTCGCCGGGTCTGAGATGATCTTTACGCTGTCGCTCGCCAACGCGGGTGCGGCACGCCAGGGCATCGTCGTCGCGCCGCGCGGCGGCCCCGAGGTGACGATCGATCTGCCGGCGGCCGCGACGCGTCCGGTGCAGGTCAGTATTGTTGCGCCCCGGCGAGGCCGGGTCGCTATGGGCCGCATCACCCTGTCGACCGACTTTCCGCTCGGCTTATGGCGCGGCTGGGCCTACGTACATTTTCCGCTCACCGGAATCGCCTATCCGGCGCCGGAATCGCCGCCGCTGACGTTGCCCGTCGGACTTGAGGGCTCCGACGCACAGCGCCGCGCACGTGCCGCCGACGCCGAGCTCGCCGGCTTGCGCGACTACCATCCGGGTGACGCGCAGAACCGCATTGCCTGGAAAGCGGTGGCCCGCGGCGCCGGCTGGTACACGAAGCAGTTCGAAGGCACAGGCGGCGCCGGAACGCTGGAGTTTGTCTGGTCGGACCTGCCGCCAGGCCTCGGCGTGGAAGCGCGGTTGGCGCGACTGTGCGCTTGGATACTCGCTGCCGAACGTGAGACGCGAACCTTCGGCCTCAAGCTGCCTGAAACGGATCTGCCGCCCGGCTCCGGTGCCGGTCACCGGCGGGCGGCGTTGACCGCGCTCGCTCTTTTTCCGGCGGAGCACAGCTCGTGATGTTCGCCGCAGCCCCTGCTGCACCGCTGTCTCGCGCCCATTTGGCGTGGCTTGCCGCGCTCGTCCTTCTGGCGCAACTGCCGCTGTGGACGCATCTGCCGCTGTGGATCGCGGCCACCGGATCGGGGCTCGCCGCGGCACGGCTGCTGCTCCCGGCTGAGCGTCTGCCACCGCCGCAGCTGCGACGCATTTTGCTGCCGGTGCTGGCACTCGGCGTGGGCATCGGTATTCGCCTGCAATTCGGATACTTCCTCGCGCGCGATCCCTGCGTTGCATTCCTTTATGTGCTGGTGGGGATCAAATACCTCGAGGCGAAGAACCCGCGCGACGGCGGGGTCCTCGTATGCCTGGCACTGTTCCTGACCCTTTCCCAGTTCTTCTACAACCAGAGTATCGCCGCGGCAGCCATTGCCTTGCCGGTGGTTCTCGTCTTAGGCGGTGTGCTCGTCGTGCTGCGCAGCGCACCGGCGGCGACCACCCACTGGAGGGCGCCGCTGGCGGCAACGGCACGCATGCTCGTCCAGGGCGTCCCCTTGGCGCTGCTCTTGTTTGTCGTGTTTCCACGCCTGGCCGGCCCGCTGTGGGGTGCGCCGATGTCGGCGGGAGCGCGCAGCGGCCTGTCGGATACGATGTCTCCGGGCATGATCAGCGAGCTTTCGCTTTCCGACGCAGTGGCGTTCCGCGTCGATTTCGAAGGCCCGCCCCCAGCGCCTGCGCTACGCTACTGGCGCGGGCCGGTGCTGTCGCGTTTCAACGGCGTCGAGTGGAGAGCGCTGCCACGGCCGCGCGAGGGGGCGCTGGCCGGCGCGAGAGAGCACGTGATCGAATACACGGTGACCCTGGAGCCCAATTACCGCCCGTGGTTATTCGCCCTCGAGCAGGCAACGAGTCTGCCGGTGCAGGTGACCGAGCCGGACCTGTTGAGCGCCGGCTCGCCCCACCCCCTCGCCCGGCTTACTTACGATCGGCAGCTTCTGGCGAGCGTGCCGGTCGCGCAGTCGATCCGTTACACGCAACGTTCCGCACTCGGCGATCGCTTCGCTGCCGCGGGTGATTTCGAGGCGCGCGACAATCTGCAGCTGCCGCGCGGTAATCCGCGCGCGGTCGCCTTCGCCCGCGACCTGCGCGGCCGCTCGGCTTCCGATCGCGCCTTTGTCGCGAGCGTGCTCGGTTGGTTTCACGACGAGCCTTTCGTTTACACGCTGGCACCGCCGCCGCTTTCGGGCGATGGCGTCGATGACTTTCTCTTCGACACCCGGCGCGGCTTCTGCGAGCACTACGCGAGTGCCTTCGTGGTGCTGCTGCGTGCCGCCGGCATTCCCGCGCGCGTGGTCACCGGCTATCAGGGCGGAGAGATCAATCCCACGGGCAACTACATGATCGTGCGCGATTCCGACGCGCACGCCTGGGCCGAAGCGTTGCTCGACGGCGTGTGGCAGCGCTTCGATCCCACCGCGGCGGTGGCGCCGTCGCGCATTGAGCGGGGCCTGGGTGCGGCGCTTCCGCTCGGGGAACCGGTGCCCTACCTCGCCCGCCTCGACATGACCTGGCTCAAGAACCTGCGCCTGCACTGGGACGCGGTCAATTACCAATGGCAGCGTGGCGTCGTCGGCTTCAACATCGAGCGCCAGCAGGATGTCTTGCGCGATCTGGGCCTCGAAGGGGTAGCGCCCTGGCGCGTAGCGTCAGGCGTTGCGGCGATCGTGATGGCCTGGGCCCTTGCGTTGGTCGGCTTGGCGCATCTGCGCTACAGGCGCCTCGACCCGGCGCAGGCCGCATGGATGCGGCTCGGTCGCCGCCTGGCACGCGCCGGCCTGCCGCGCCGCGCGGACGAGGGCCCGCTCGCCTACGCGCAACGCGCCGCGACGCGCTGGCCACAATGGAGCGAACTGCTGCGGCGCATCGGTGCGAACTACGCGCTGCTGCGTTACGGACCGCGCGACGCAAAGGACCGGGAGCGGCTTGGCGCCCTGCGCCGGAGCGTGGCCGCGCTGCCCGGGGCGCGCGCCCTGCGCGACACCGGGCCCGTGTGACGTTAGAGGAGCGCGTCGCGCGAGAGCCCGCGCACGCGCAGCCGCGCGCGCAACTTGTCCAATGCCTCGGCCTGAATCTGCCGCACGCGCTCGCGCGTGACGCCGAGTTCGCGCGCCAGTTGCTCCAGGGTCGCCACCTCCACGCCGCTCAAGCCATAGCGGCGCTCGATGACCCTGCGCTGCCGGTCGGACAATTCGTCGAGCCACTGGCGGATCCAGCGCTCGATTTCGCTGTTATGTAACACCAGCTCCGGGGTGGGCGCGTCGTCGTCGGCAAGCTGGTCGCCGACGGATAATCCCTGTTCGCCGTCGACCGGTGCGTCGAGCGATGTGACGTGCTCGTTGTAGCCCAGGATCTTGCGCACCTTCTCCACGGGCTTGCCCAGCAGATGCGCGACATCGTCGAGCGTCGGCTCGCGACTCTCACCGAGCATGCCGTGGGTTTCGAGATGACGCAGTGCCCGCAGCACAATGTTGAGCTCCTTGACCACATGGGCTGGCAGACGAATCGTGCGCGACTGGTTCATGATCGCGCGCTCGATCGATTGCCGAATCCACCAGGTGGCGTAGGTCGTGAAGCGGAAGCCGCGCTCGGGATCAAACTTTTCGAGGGCGTGAATGAGGCCGAGGTTGCCTTCCTCGATCAGGTCGGCGAGGGTGAGCCCGCGGTTCAAGTAGTGCTTGGCTATGCTCACCACCAGCCGCAGGTTGTGCTCGATCATCTTCTGCCGCGATTCGAAGTCGCCCGCGCGCGTTGCGCGCGCGTACTCGAGTTCCTCCGCTGCCGTCAGCAGCGGATTCTGGCCGATCTCGTTCAAGTAGATCTGGGTGACGTCGTGCAGGAAGTCGGCGCCGACACCATCGGCCGGTACGTCGAGCGGCAGCTCACGCGTACGGGTGTCCGCCTCGCGCGCAAGGGCCGGCTCGCCGTCGTCATCGACGCGCGCGCGGTCGACGGTCATGTCGGCGGCAACAGTTTGGCCGGATCGACCGGCTTGCCCAGGCGGCGAATCTCGAAATGCAGCATGACCTGATCGGCGTCGGTATCGCCCATCTCGGCAATCTTCTGACCTTTCGTTACCTGCTGTCCTTCCTTGACCTCGATCTCCTTGTTGTGTGCATACGCGGAGAGGAAGGTGTTGTTGTGCTTGACGATGATGAGCTTGCCGTAGCCGCGCAATCCCGTTCCGGCGTAGACCACCTTGCCGGCGGCGCTGGCCACAACGGGTTGCCCGGCTTTGCCGGCGATGTCGATGCCCTTCAGGTTGGCCGACTCGGAGAAACCGGCGACGATCTTGCCGGTTGCAGGCCAAATCCAGCCGAGGTTGTCGTCATCGATCTCGGGCACGTGGCCCGAGTCAGCCCGCGGCGTGGGCGCAGGCGTGGCGTTTGCGCTCGGCGGTGGCGCCGGCGCGGCAAGCGACGGCGAGGGCATCGCCCGCGCCTCGGGCACCGGCGACAGGTTGTGCTGCAGCTGCGCAACAACCTGTTCGGAATAAGGCAGCTTGACCGCCTTTGGCTCGGTCTTGAAAGTCGGTGTGTTGGGCCGTCCGCTTGCGAACGGCGGGCGCGTCTCGCTCCCGCTCGGTGTCACCGGCGCCGCGGTGACCAGCGGCGCGGTGGTTGCCGTACCGGTGGCCGCCGTTGCGGCATTGGTGCCTCCTGGCGGTCCGAGCAGCAGCAACTGCCCGGAATGAATCACGTTGACGTTTTCGATATTGTTCCAGCCCGCGAGCTCGCGATAGTCGAGCCCGTGATCGAGTGCGATCTGGTAGAGCGTGTCGCCGCGCTTGACCGTATAGGTTGCCGGCGGCGGGGGCTCGGGTTCGCGCCCCGGCAGTTGCACCGCCGGCGGCGGCGCCGCGGTCGCTGACGGTAATACCGGGTGCGGCGTCGCCGGAGCAGGAGGCCGTGATGCACATCCGGCGAGCAACCCCGCGACGGCGAGCGCGACGGCGAATCGAGTGAGGTAGCGGGCGCGATCGATCATGCGAGGCCGGGGAGCAGAGGCACAAATCTTACCGCATCGTATGTCTGCTCGCGGACGCCGTTGGGCGCTTTGTCGATGACGGTAAGCAGCTGCACGCCCTTGAGCTCGTCGTCGTAGCGCGCCAACGGCAGTACCATGCGCCCGCCGATCTTGAGATAGCGCAGCAGCGCGGTGGGCACCTGCGTCGCAGCCGCCGTCACCATGATGCCGTCAACCTCGAGTTCCTCGCCCAGGTCGGCGGTGCCATCGCCGTGCATGATGCGAACGTTGGTGGTCTTGAGCGCGCGCAGGTTGCGTCGCGCCTTGGCGACGAGGGTAGCGATGCGCTCGACGGTATAGACCTCGTCGGCTAGTTGGGCGAGGATCGCGGTTTGATAGCCACAACCGGTGCCGATCTCGAGCACCCGCGACAGTCGGCCGCCGACGCGCAGCAGTTCGCTCATACGCGCTACCACGTACGGCTGCGAGATCGTCTGCCCGGCGCCAATCGGGAGCGGGCTGTCCTCGTAGGCGCGAATTGCCAGCGCGTCCTCGACAAAGATATGCCGCGGCACAGCAACCATCGCCGCGAGCACCGCTTCGTCCTTGATTCCCTGCTCGCGCAACCGCTCGATCATGCGCGTGCGCGTACGCGTCGACGTCATGCCGATGCCGTTGAATTTCTCCCCGCTCGCCGTCACGGCGACACCGTCTGGTGCAGCCATTCCGCCACACGTTCCATCTCGGCGCGGTGCGTAAGATCGATCTGCAACGGCGTGAGCGAGACATATCCCGCCTCGACTGCGTGAAAGTCGGTCCCGTCGCCGGCGTCGGCCGCGGGGCCGGCCGCACCCACCCAATAGCAGGTCTCGCCGCGCGGCGTTTCAGTCTTGATCACGGGCTCCGCCTTGTGCCGCCTGCCCAGGCGGGTGACGCGATAGCCGGCGAGCTCACTCTGGGCCACGTCAGGCACGTTGACGTTGAGCAGCCATTTGCCGAGCGGCTGCTCGCGGTGGCGCTGCAGCAGCTCGACCGCCACCGCGGCCGCGGTCTCGAAGTGGCGTCCGATCTTGCTCGTGAGCGAAATGGCGAGCGAGGGGATGCCGAGGAGGTAGCCTTCGGTGGCAGCGGCGACGGTACCCGAATAGATCGTGTCGTCGCCCATGTTGGCACCCAGGTTGATGCCGGAAATGACCATGTCCGGCAACGCGTCGAGCAACCCGGTGACGGCGAGGTGCACGCAGTCGGTCGGTGTGCCGTTGACGAACAGGAAACCGTTCGGCGCGCGCCGTACCGTCAGCGGGCGATCGAGCGTCAGCGAGTTCGAGGCGCCGGAGCGGTCGCGTTCCGGGGCGACGACGGTGATGTCGGCGTGCGGCGCTAGCTCAGCGGCGAGGCGTTCCAGACCGGGCGCGAAATAGCCATCGTCGTTGCTGAGGAGGATGCGCATTGCGGTGCTTGGAACGGGTCCGCGCGGCAAAGCCTGAGCCGGCCGCTGACGTCCATTATAAACGCCCGCATTGCTTTAGCTGCGATTCAGGTCTTCGGCCAGTGCTGCGCGAACGCCGCCGCAACCTGCGGCTCAGCCTCGATGCGCATCAGCACCGCGTGGAACTCGGGCCGTTGCAGCTCAAGATGGGCTCTCGTGCCCGACCAGCGCGAGACCACCGCGGCGAGGATGTCGAGTGCGCCCAGCCGTTCGCCACCCAGGAAGGGTTGCGCCGGAAACAGGTCGGCGAACATCTCCCAGTGCCGGTGCAGCCGCGCGCGGGCGCCGGCGCGGATGCGCTCCTTGACCGCATCGTCGTCGTCGGCGTTAGCGCACCAGCGCTCGGGGAAATCGATGATGCTGATCGCGGCATAGCAGTTCGCCGCAATGAACACCAGGCCGCGCACGGCTTGCGCGCGCGCCCCCGGGTCGCGCGGCAACAGGGCGCTCTCGGGATAGCGCTCGCCTAAATGGACGAGGATCGCCGCGCTTTCGGACAGCGCGCTGCCATCGGGCAAGACCAGGGTTGGAACCTGGCCAAGCGGATTGACCTTGAGCAGATCCTCAAACGCCGCGTTCGGAGCCCACGATGCCGTCTCGACGATGCGATACGGCGCGCCGATGCGTTCGAGCGCGATCTGGGTCGTCGCCGACCCGGATCCCTGCTTGCCATAAAGCGTGTACATCGTTTCTCCCTCACCCGCTCCCCCGGCGCGTCATTCGTAGCGCCGGCCGTCCTTGTGCGCGGCGTAATGCCCCGCTTCGGTCTCGACCCAGAGCAGGTCATCATCGGGATAGAAGCAACTGTCGCCTGGAACGCGGGTACCGATCACCAGCAGTCGCGCAGCCCGATCCGAGCGGTTGACCAGGTGATGCGCGTTCTTGTTTCCCGCCTTGAATCCCGCGCACATGCCCGGTCGCAGAAGCGTTTCGCCCGCGTCGGTGCGCAGGACCATTTCACCTTCGAGCATGTACACGAACTCGTCGCACAGCGTATGCCAGTGGCGCAGCGCCGACTCTGCCCCGGGCTGGAATGTTTCCAGGTTGACGCCGAACTGGGTGAGCGCGAAAACGTTGCCCAGCCGCCGCCAGTTGGCGTCACCCATGCGCGTCTTGAACGGCTCCGGATAACCTCCCCCGGTTTCGGCCTCGACCTCGACGGCTACTACGGCAGCAGGCTGGGTCATGGTCTCCTCCGTTGCGCTCACGTGTTTTTTTCGGCGGGCGTCATCGCCGCCATGCGTCGCTGCATTTCGTCCTCCGACACGTCCTCGGTATGCGTGGCGATGGTCCAGACATGGCCGAAGGGATCGGCGATCGTCGCGCTGCGATCGCCATAGAACTGGTCGGCAAGCGGCTGCCTGACCGTCGCGCCGGCGGCGACCGCCTTGGCGAAGAAGGCGTCGACGTCGGGGACATAGAACAACAGCGAGACTGCATTGCCGCCGAGTGTCTGCGGACTCTTGTGTCCCCTTTCGGGCGACTCGTCGGCCAGCATGACGACGCCTTCGCCGATCTTGATTTCGGCATGACCGATCTTGCCGTCAGGGCCTCCAAAACGCAGAAGCTCGGTGGCGCCAAAGGCCTTCTTGTAGAAATCGAGCGCGCGGGCGGCACCGCGGATGATCAGATACGGGGTCACGCCGGCGTAGCCGGTGGGGATTGCCTGAACCATGATGGAGCTCCTATGGATTGATAACGAAACAACTCGCCGGCATCGCGTGCTCGCGCCACGTGGCCGGCGCGCTTGCAGACAGCGCCGGTCAGCTCGACCGTCGCCTGCGCTTCAACAGCGTACGCTTGCGCTCGGCGGTGTAGGCCCACCACGGCTGCGGCGGACCGCCTTCGACAAAGCGGACCACGGCGATAAAGGTATCGAGCACACACGGATCGTGGCGCAGGCCCGTGACACGATTGAGACGATCGTACAGGGCGTAGGGATCTTTGCGCTTGAGCTCTGCGGGCCGGCGGATGCCGACCAGGCGCAGGTCTGCGGCGATCGACTTGCCAACATTGGGCAGGTCCTCCAGCTTCACGGCCTTGGCTGCCGCCTTGCGCATCGTGCCTACCATGGCTTGCCTCCACGAACCAGGCCAACGGCAATGCCCTCGATCGCAAACGCCGTCTGCCTGGGGTCGACGGTTATGGGGCGGAATTCCGGATTCTCGGACAGGAGCACGATCGCCGCTCCGCGACGCTGCAGGCGCTTGACCGTCACCTCGTCATCGATGCGGGCGACGACAATCTGCCCGGGGTGCGCGACGGCGCTCTTGTGCACGGCCAGAAGATCGCCGTCGAGAATGCCCACGCCCTTCATGCTCGTGCCGCGCACGCGCAACAGGTAATCCGCGCGCGGCGCGAACAGGCCCGGATCGAGCCGGTAATGTGCCTCGACGTTCTCGAGCGCAAGCAATGGGCTCCCCGCGGCAACGCGGCCGATCAGCGGCAGCGTACCCTGCACCGGCACGCCGGGAATATCTTTCAGGCGCAACCCGCGCGCAGCGCCCGGAACGATCTCCAGCGCGCCTTTTTTTGCCAACGCCTGCAGATGATCCTCGGCCGAACTGGGCGAAGCGAAGCCCAGGCCGGCGGCGATCTCCGCGCGCGTGGGCGGCATGCCCTTCTCCGCCATGAAGCCGCGGATCCAGTCCAGGATCTGGCGCTGGCGGCTCGTGAGCCGGGTCGGCGCGGACGGCGTGCGCTGCAGATGGGCAAACGGTCGGCGAACACGCGGGGGCATCGGTTTCCGAACAAATATACGGTACCCGGATTATATCGGGTATCCGGTAATCGTCAAGGGGCAGTGATAATCTCTCGCGGGCCAAGTCACCCCGAACGCCAGGAGAAACGCATGCCGTCAGGTCGCCTCGTTATCGTCCCAACCGTGTTCCTGCTGTGGGCCCTGAGCACCACCGGCCTCGCGGCCGCCCCACCCGAGGTCCCGGACAAACTCAAGGTCCCGGAGGGTCAAACGCTTGCCTTTGATCTTCGCGCCGAGGGGGTACAGATCTACGTCTGCGGCGCGCGCAAGGACGATGCGACGAAATTCGAGTGGACGTTGAAAGCGCCGGAAGCGGAGTTGTTCGACGCGAGCGGCAAGAAAGTCGTCAGACACTACGGTGGCCCGACCTGGGAAGCCGACGACGGCAGCAAGGTCGTGGGCGAACTCAAGGCACGCGATGACGGTCCCGATCCGAACGCGATTCCATGGCTGTTGCTGAGCGCCAAGATGACGTCGGGCAACGGCATGCTGGCGAAAACCGCAAGTATCCAGCGCTTGCGCACGGTCGGCGGCAAGGCGCCCGCGGACGGCTGCAGCGAGGCGGCGCAGGTCGGCCACGAAGTGCGGATTCCGTACCAGGCCCATTACGCCTTCTATACCCAGAAGCCGTGATCGAACACGCCCGCAAAGGAAAACGATGGCCGCCTACCTGATCGCCCACATCGAAATCACCGAGCCGGTCGGCTACGAGGAGTACCGCAAGCGCGTGCCGCCAATTGTCACCGCGCACGGCGGCCGATTCCTCGCCCGCGGTGGCGCGATCGAGGTGCTCGAGGGTACATGGTCTCCCAAGCGGCTGGTGATTATCGAGTTTGCCGACATGGCCGCGCTCAAGTCGTTCTATGAGTCGCCCGCTTATCGTCCGCTGATCGAACTGCGCAACCGAACCGCCACGTCGCGTATCCTCGCGCTCGAGGGGAGCCCGGCGCCGTCCTAGCGCACCCGGTGCGCGTTGCGCAGTCGAGGCAGGCCGCACGCGACGCGGCCGCCGCTAGGCGAGTCGCTAGAACTCCATGTCGAGCTCGTCGATCGTTTCCGGCTCGTCTTGCGCCGCCGCGATCCACTCCCGCATTTCAGGCATCGCCATGATCTGCCTGCGGTAGCCCGCGCATGGCTTGTCGAGCTTCACATCGTAGGTGACGAAGCGCGTGACCACCGGCGCGTACATCGCGTCGGCCATTGATCGCGCCCCGAACAGATACGGGCCCTGGTAGCGCTTGAGGCAATCGCGCCAGAGCGTGCCGATGCGATCGATGTCGGCCTGCGCCCGCAGCCAGACCTTGTGCCCGGGAAAGACGCGCTTGAGATTCATCGGCAGCGCGGCGCGCAGGCTGCTGAATCCGGAATGCATTTCGCCACAGATCGCGCGGCAGTGGGCGCGTGCGGCGCGATCGGCGGGCAGCAGGCCGCTGCGCGGCTTGACCTCGTTCAGGTATTCCGCGATCGCCAGCGTGTCCCACACCTTGATGCCCTCGTGGGTCAGGCACGGCACCAGGATCGACGGCGAGAGCAGCAGCAATTCCTTGCGCGCGTCGGCATCATCGGGCGGGATCATCACCTCGCTGAACGCAAGCTTGGCAAATTTCGCCAGCAGCCAGCCGCGCAACGACCACGACGAATAGTTCTTGCTACTCAACGTCAATGTCGCCTTGGCCATGGTGGCCTCGCTTCCTCGCCGATGCCCGCACCAGCATGTGCAAGGGTCGTGCCAGCCGCATCGCGTTCTGGCCCGCAAGTTGCATGCGCGGTCGAGGCAGGGCTAAGGGATAGACCTGATGCGCGCTGACGCCCACCTTCTCTACCACGCCTATCAGGCGCAAGCCGACCTGCTTTGGCCGTTGCGCTACATCACCGACTCGGCGTTGCCGCTGCTCAACGAGGCGCGCGACGGGCCGGCGCGCAAGCTCTCCGCCGCGCTGGAAGTCTTCTCGCTCGCCCGGCTTACTCATCGCCGCCGCGATTTCGGCCTCGCCACGGTCAGCATTGACGCACGCGAGGTCGCGGTCACCGAGGAGGTGGCGCTGCGCCTGCCGTTCGGAAACCTGCTGCATTTCAAGAAGGATTTCGCCGCCACGCAGCCTCGCGTGCTGCTCGTCGCGCCGATGTCGGGCCACTTCGCGACCCTGTTGCGCGACACCGCGCGCACGATGCTCGCCGACCATGACGTCTACATCACCGACTGGCATAACGCGCGCGACGTTGCGTTGCGCGAAGGCCGCTTCGGGCTGGACGAATACATCGACTACCTGCTGCTCTTCCTGCGCGCGATCGGCCCGGGCGCGCATCTGGTCGCGGTCTGTCAGCCATGCGTGGCGGCGCTCGCGGTCACGGCGATTCTGGCCGAAGATGCCGACCCGGCGACGCCGTCGAGCCTCACGCTGATGGCGGGCCCGATCGATTGCCGTGTCAGTCCCACCGAAGTCAATCGGCTGGCCACGGCGCGCTCCATCGACTGGTTCGAACGGCACCTGATCGGCATCGTGCCGCTGCGCCATCTCGGTGCGCTGCGCCGCGTTTACCCGGGGTTTGTCCAGCTCTCGGCCTTCATCAACATGAATCTCGACCGTCACATCGAATCCTTTCGCGGCTACTACCGAAACCTGGCCGATGGCGAACACGCCAAGGCCGACGCCACGCGCGACTTCTACCAGGAGTATTTCGCCGTGGCCGACCTGCCGGCGGAGTTCTACCTCGAGACGGTGCGGACCATATTCCAAGAGTGCGCGCTCGCGCAGGGTCGTCTCTCGTGGCGCGGGCGAGCAATCGATCCGGGCGCAATCCGGCGCACGGCACTGCTTACCATCGAGGGCGAGCGCGACGACATCTGCTCCCTCGGACAGACGCTCGCCGCACATGATTTGTGCAAGAACCTGCGGCAGTACCTGCGCACGCACTATATTCAGGCGGGCGCCGGCCACTACGGCGTCTTCAGCGGCCAGCGCTGGAACCATCATATCTACCCGATCGTGCGCGACGTGATCCACCACAGCGGGTAGGAGCGCCTCCCCTCGTCATTCCCAGGACTCCCGTGCACGTCAACCGCCGGGGGCGCCCGGCCGTTGGGCGCGAAGGCTCATCGGCGGGAGAAGCGTGTGCGCTATGGGTTTGCCGTCGGGATATGGATTCTTGCCACCTTGCCTTGCGCGAGAGCGGTGGGAGGCACGCAACCCCCCAATGCCGCCATCGACATGGCGGCCTATCTCCGGCTCGCCGAGCAAGCGGCGATGCAGCGTGAAACGCATCGGCTGTCGGAGGCCGAATTCATTCGCTTGAGCCGGGAGCCCGGAACCACGGTCCTCGATGCACGCAGCCGCGCCAAGTACGAGCTCCTGCACATCAAGGGAGCGATCAATCTCAGCTTTGCCGACATCGCAAGCGAAAGCCTGGAGCGGATGTTGCCCGACCGCAACGCCCGCATCCTCATCTACTGCAACAACAACTTCCTCAATGCACCGGGTCCGTTTCCCTCCAAGCTGCCCAGCGCGGCGCTCAACATCCCCACCTATATCGCGCTCTACGATTACGGCTACCGCAACGTGTACGAACTCGGACCGCTGCTCGACATCAACGCGGCCGAAATCGAATTCGAGGCGCCGGGCGTGCCATAGAATCGGCCGACTCAATCGTGTAGGATGGCTTCATCGCGCAAACGGTCATTCGCAATTGAGCAACCCGGCACGAATTCGCGGCGTGTTATCGCCGGTGGTCACGCCTTTCGATTCCGCGCTGCGTCCGGACGCGGCGCGATTCGTGCGCCATTGCCAGTGGCTCCTCGACCAGGGTGTCGGGCTCGCCGTGTTCGGCACCAATTCCGAAGCGAACTCGATGTCGGTCGCCGAAAAGACCGCGCTGCTCGACGCGCTGATCGCCGCCGGCGTGCCGCCCGCGCGCCTGATGCCCGGCACCGGTTGCTGCGCGCTATCCGACTCGGTCGTGCTCACGCGCCGGGCGGTGGAGCGCGGTTGCGCCGGCGTGCTGATGCTGCCGCCGTTCTATTACAAGGGCGTATCCGACGACGGGCTGTTCAGGAGCTACGCCGAGATCATCGAGCGCGTGGCCGACCGGCGGCTACGCATCTATCTTTATCACATCCCGCCGGTATCGCAGATTGCGCTCAGCCTCGCGTTGATCGAGCGACTGCTCAGGGTCTATCCGGGCACGGTGGCCGGTATCAAGGACAGCTCCGGCGACTGGAGCAATACGCAAGCGATGCTGGAGCGATTTCAACCGCAGGGCTTCGATGTGTTCTCCGGCAGCGAGACGTTTCTGCTCGCGACCTTGCGCGGCGGCGGTGCGGGCTGCATCACCGCAACGGGCAACATCAACCCGGGGCCGATCGCACAACTCGCCCGCCGCTGGCAGGATGCCGATGCCGACCTGCAGCAGGCGGCGCTCGACCGGGTGCGCGGGACGCTGCAGAAGTGGCCGATGATTCCGGCGCTCAAGGCCACGATTGCGTACTACGCCGCCGATGCGCAGTGGGCGACGGTGCGCCCGCCTTTGGTCGAACTCACCCCGGCGCAGCACGACGCGCTCGTCGCCGCGCTGCGCGAGCTGGGATTTTCCATGCCGGGGCTCGCGCGGGGAGCACCCATCGCCGCCGCGCAGGGCGCGGAGCAGTCGGGCGAGACCCACGCTGCGGTCGAGGACTAAACCATGCTGGGCACACCCGTACTTGATACCGGCGCCCCGAGCTCCGCTGCGTTGCCGCCAGCGGCAGGCGGCTTGTCGCGCCTGCTCGATTCGATCGTCTTTCCCGCCGATGTCCGCGCGCAACAGGATGAGCGGCGGGTGCGTCCGGCACTGGCGGTGCTCTTCCGCATTGCCGTCGGTCCTCGTGCCGACTACTACGCGCGCCGCTTCGTCCAGTTTGAACGTACCGGCCACAGCGCGCCGAGCTGGAACTGGCCCGCGTTCGCGTGTGCGCCGGTGTGGGCGTTCTACCGCAGGCTGTGGGGCTACGGCGTCGCCTGCGCGCTGCTGTCCTTGGTCGGGGCGCTTGCCTTCACCACCCTCGAGCTCGCCCGCGATGGCTCGCGCATGGCGTGGTGGGCATGCGCCGCGTTTTTCTGCTGGCTGCTTCCGGCAACGGTGAGCGCGACCTTCGCCAACACGTTCTATTACCGCCGCGTCAGGTACCTGGTGCGCCAGGCGGAAACGAACACGCGCTCAGCGGAAGTCGCGGCCAATCGCCTGTTCCACCGGCAGCCGACCGACGCGTTGCTCGCGCTGCTCTTGGGCACTGGCATCCTGCTCTGCGTCGGCAGCCTTATCGGGTCGCGTCTGCACGTGGCCTATCACGCACACACCTTGCGCGGTGCGCTGTCGCAGGTGATCGCCGCGGTCGCTCCCTTGCAACGCCAGGTCGAAGAGCAATGGACGCGCTCGGGCGCGATTCCCTTCGCACCCGACTACGAGGCGGTGCGAACGAACCCGTCATTGCGTCTGGTCGCCGCAGTCGATCTCAACCGCAACAACGGTCGTGTGCGCATCGATCTCGGCGATGCAGTGCCGGAGCTCGAAGGCAGGTCGATCCTGCTCGCCCCGGCGCTCGACGCCTGGCAGAAGCTGCACTGGCTGTGCGTGCCCATCGACATCCCCGCGGCGTACGTCCCTGCGTCCTGCGGGCCGTTGCAGCAATGAACGCGGGCGAAGGGGCCATTCGACCTCCATGCCCTATGCGCTGAGCCTCGAATCGCGCGGCGGGTACCTGCACGCGCGGGTTACCGGCAGCGGCAACCAGCAGACGGTGCTCGATTACACGCAGGAGATTCACAACGCCTGCATCGAGCGCGACCTGCGCGCGGTCCTGATCGAGGAGAATCTGTCCGGACCGAGCATTTCCCTCTCGGCGGTGCTGCAGATCGTAGCCGAGCGCGCACCGCAGGCGGTTAAGCTGCTCAAGCGCATTGCGCTCGTCGACCTCAATCCCGAGCACAATCCGTCGCACTTGGAGTTTGCCGAAAACGCCGCCGCCAATCGCGGCCTCAATCTGCGCCTGTTCCCTTCGGTGGGCGCGGCGCAAAAGTGGCTGCAGGAAACGCCCGCGTCCGGCAAGGACGCGAGCGCAGGTTAAGTCGGCAGGTCCTTTGGCGCGCTACTTGGCGGCGATTTCCTTCGCCGCGCGCTCGAGGATTTCCGCCACCCGACGCTGCTCGTCGGCCGGCGCATCGACGGTTGCCGAGAGCGCCGCCTTGAGCGCGCGCCGCGCCGCATTCAATTCGTCGCTCCAGCCTCGACGCGAGCGCTCGCCCCCGCGCTCGCCGGACTCGTCGCCGGCGAACACGCGGCGCACGTGCTCCATCTTGTCGCCGACCCAGGCAAGCTGGGCAAAGATCGCGTCGACGACGCGACGGTTCTGCTCCAGATGGGCTCGTCCTTCCTCGGTGATCCGATAGAGCTTCTTCGCCCCTTCGGCCTCGACCGAGGCGTAGCCGATTTCCTCGAGATAGGTCAGCGCCGGATAGACCATGCCCGGGCTCGGGCTGTAGAAGCCGCCGGAGCGCTCTTCCAGCGCTTTCATGATTTCGTAGCCGTGATACGGCTTGTCGGCGAGCAACGCCAGCACCACCAGCTGCAGATCGTCGCCACCCAACTTGCGCCCGGCACGAAAGCCGTGCCAGCCGAAGCCATGGCCGCCGACCACGCCGCCGAACATGCCGCCCAAACCATGGCGCCGGGCGTGTCGTCCGCCACAGTAATCGCCGTGGCCGCGAAAATAACGATGCATTCGTGTCTCCTGGGAAGGGGTTTGCAAGCACTCGGCAGTGCAGTCTCAAGATATATCTTAAGATATTGTAAGTCAAGCCCCTGCAAGAACAATTCTCTCTTCTCAGGCTTGGGGCAGCGGGGCGACGTCGACCCAACGGCCGGCGGCCTGGGAGGCGACGGCCGCCTCGATGAAGGCCATCGTGTGTGCGCCCTCTTCGATGCGCGGATAAGGCAGGATGGGCGCTTCGTCGCCCAGTGCGCGCGCCATGCGCTCCTGCGCGAGCTCGGCGTAGATGTTCGCGAACGCTTCGCGCAGTCCTTCCGGATGACCGCGCGGGGCGCGGCCGGCGGCGATAACGCTCGCCGGCAGCTGCGGGTCGCCGCGGCCGACCAGGCGCACCGGTTCGCCCTGCAGCGCGAGCTTCAAGTAGCTCAATTCGCGGTGCGACCAGTCGAGCATGCCCTTCTCACCATAGATGCGCAGGCGGATGTCGTTCTCGCCACCGGCTGCGGCCTGGGTCACGGTCAGCGTGCCGCGTGCGCCACCGTCGAGCTCGAAGAGCGCCGAAACATAGTCGATGACGGTTCGCCCCGGCACCAGCGCGCGCACGTCGGCAACCAGCCGCGTCGCGTTGCGCCCGGCGGCGAAGCAGGCCAGGTGCTGGGCATGGCAGCCGATGGCGCTCATCACCAGCGCGAGGCCGCTGCGCTTGGGGTCGAGCAACCAGCGAAAGCGGTTGTTGACGGGCGCATCCTCGACCCGCGTGGCGAGCCCGCTCTGGATGTACTCGACTTGCACCAGGCGCAGGTCTCCGAGCACCCCGTCGCGAACGAGTTCGCGCGCATAACGCGTCATCGGATAGGCGGAGTAGCCATGCGCGATGGCGAAAAGCCGTCCCTGGCGGCGGGTGCGCGCCATCAGGTCGCAGGCTTGCGCGAAATCGTGCGTGACCGGCTTGTCGCACACGACGTCGAGGCCCGCGTCGAGCGCCGCGGCGGCGAACGGATAGTGGGTGTCGTTCGGGGTCATGATCGCCACCGCGTCGATGCCGTCGCTGCGCGCCTTTTCGCAGGCGATGAGTTCGGGGAGCGTGCCGTAGCTTCGCTTCGGGTCGACGCCGAGCTCGGCGCCCGCGGCGCGCGAGCGCGCCGGATCGCTGGAGAACACGCCACCGACGACTTCCCAGTAGCCGTCGAGCTCGGCGGCGGTCTGATGCATGCGGCCGATCCAGGCCGCCGGGCCGCCTCCCACAAGGGCGAGCCGCAGGCGCCGGCCGAAGCGCTCACGCAAGGGTTGCACGGCGTCTGCTCGATGCGGCGGTCACTGCAGATACTGATGCACGAAAGCGATCGCCATGCTGCCCTCGCCCACCCCGGCGGCGACGCGTTTGATCGAACCATGGCGCACGTCGCCCGCGGCGAAGATTCCGGGCACGCTCGTCTCGAGCAGAAACGGGTCGCGCTGGAGCGGCCAGCTGCCGCTGTGGCGCGCGACCAGGTCGGTGACGTCGCGGCCGGTGCAGATGTAGCCAAGCTCGTCGCGAATGAGCGCGTCGGGCAGCCACGCCGTCTTGGCATCGGCGCCGATGAACACGAACACGGCCGCCGCCGACTCGGTGCTGATCGCCCCCGTGCGACGGTTCTCGATGACGACACGTTCGACGTGGTCGCTCCCCTCGACGCGCATGATTCGATGCTCGGTTCGAACCCGGATGTTGTCCTTGGTCGCCAGCTGGTCGATCAGATAGCGCGACATCGTCGCCGCGAGTGAGGTCCCGCGCACGAGCAGCGTCACCGACTGCGCGTAATTGGCGAAGAACATCGCCGCCTGACCGGCGGAGTTACCTCCGCCGACCAGGTACACGTCCTGTCCGCGACAGGTCATCGCCTCGGTCCGCGCCGCGCCGTAGTAGACCCCGCGGCCGAGCAAGATATCGCACCCGGGTGCCTCGAGCTCGCGCCAGGTCACGCCGGTGGTGACGATCACGCTGCGCGCGTTCACCCGCTCACCGCCGTCAAGCAGCACGGAGCGCGTGCGCGTCTGGGGATCGGCATCGAGGCCGACGACGTCCCGCGCGACGACGATTTCGGCGCCGAAGCGCTGCGCCTGCTGCAGCGCGCGAACCGAGATCCTCGCCGGAGACACCGGTCGGGAAGCCCAGGTAATTCTCGATGCGCGACGACGTGCCAGCCTGCCCGCCCGGCGCTTCGCGCTCGATCAGGACCGTGCACAGGCCTTCCGATGCGCCGTACACGGCGGCGGCAAGTCCCGCCGGACCCGCGCCGATGATCGCGACGTCGTACATCGGCGTCGTCGGCTTCGTCTGCAGCCCGAGCTTTTCGGCGAGCTCACGCAGGCTCGGCGTGACAAGCCGCGTTCCATCAGCGAGCACGACCACCGGATAGGTGTCGCCCGGTTGCGGCGGCGCGATGCCCGGATGCAAGTCCGGGCGCGTCGGGTCGACCCATAGGTAGGGGATACGGTTACGCGCCAGGAAATCGCGCAGGTGATGGCTGGCGAGGTCGAAGCGGTGACCGATGAGGGTCGCGGTCGCGGCCGGCACTTCACTCGCCGCAGCCTGCAGGTAGCCCACCCGCTTTGCCATCGTCTTGAGTAATTCGCCGTTCAGGTGCGGGCAGCCGGCGATGAGCGCGCGGAAGTCGGCGGCGTCGAAGGCGCACACGCGCGAGGGCTCGAGCGCACGCACGCTCGCCACCGCCGGCGCCCCGAGCAGCAACGGCACCTCGCCGAAGTAGTCGCCCGTAATGTAGGTGTTGATCACCCGGGCGACGCCGTTGAACTCCTTGACCACATCGACCTTGCCCTCAAGCAGCGCAAAGAATGAGGCAACTTCGCCTTCGTGGATCAGCCAGTCGCCGCGACGCAGGCGAATGTCCGCGCCGTGCGCGGCAAGGGTCTCGAGCTCTTTGTCGGGCAACACCGCGAGCAGCGGGACGCGATGCAACAGGTCGGCAGTTATCATCGCGAAGGAAGTTTAGAGCACGGGCGGCAAACGTCTTGCTCGGAGAAGTGCAAGACAGCGTAGCACAGGCGCGCCATTCCGGTGTGACGCCTGGCGCACGGGGGTTAACCGGCTGCGATTTCCCGTCTCGCCTAGAGGCCAAGCTTGCGTGGCAGCCAGAGGGAGATGGCGGGCACGTAGGTGACGAGCATGAGCACGGCGAACATGACTCCGTAGAACGGCCAGATGCGGCGCATCACCTGCTCCATGGTGACCCGGCCGACGGCGCAGCCGACGAACAGGATCGAGCCGACCGGCGGGTGGCAGAGGCCGATGCCGAGGTTGAGCATCATGATCATCCCGAACTGCACCGGATCGACGCCAAGGCCCGTGATCACGGGCAGCAGGATCGGCGTGCAGATCAGGATCGACGGCGCCATGTCGAGCAGGCAACCGAGTATGAGCAAGAGCACGTTGAGCATCATCAGGATCACGTTCTTGTCGCTTGACACCGTGAGGAAGAACGCGGTGACCTTCGAGGGCACCTGCATCAGGGCCATGACGTAACCCACCGCAGATGCGCAGGCGATGAGCGTCATCACCATGGCCACCGTCTTCAGCGTCCGATAGACCAGCAGTGGCAGGTCCCGCCAGCGGTAGTCGCGGTAGATGAACATGGTGACGAAGAAGGCCCAGACGCATGCCACGGCCCCGGCTTCGATGGCGGTAAAGATGCCGCCGAGGATGCCGCCTAAGATGATGCCCAGCGTAATGAGTCCCCACAGCGCGTCGACCACGATGCGCAGCGCCTGGCGCAACGGCACGACCTGGCCGCGCGGGTGGCCGTCGCGATACGCCATGTAGAGACAGAGCAGGATCAGCGCCAGCCCGAGCAGCAGGCCCGGCACCACGCCGGCCATGAACAGGCTGATGATGGAGATGACCCCGCCGCTTGCCAGCGAATAGATCACCGCGTTGTGGGACGGCGGCACGAGCAACGCCTGCACCGATGCGGTGATGGTGACGTTGGTCGCGAACACGCGCGGATAGCCGACCTCTTCCATCTGCGGAATCATCACCGAGCCGATGGCGGAGGTGTCGGCGACCGACGAACCGGAGATGCCCGACAGGAAGGTCGTCGCCACGACGTTGACCACCGACAACCCGCCACGAATGCGGAACACGCCGACGAGCACGTTGGCGAACGCCACCAGTCGCCGCGCCATGCCGCCCTCGGCCATGATCGCGCCCGCGAGCACGAAGAAGGGAATGGTGAGCATGGCGACCTTGCTCACCCCGTCGGAGATCTTGAGCATGACCGCCTCGAGCGGGATGCCGATCGAGACCGCCCCGGCGATCGCCGCGAGGCCGAGCGAATAGGCGATCGGCACGCCGACGGCGAAGCAGAAGAACAGCGCGCCGATGACGATGAAGAATTCCACGCGCGCTCTAGTGCCGTGCGACGCTGCCGGGCGAATCCTCCGCCGGCGGACGGCCAAGAAACTCGGCGAGGGCGAAGGCAGCGGCGGGCGGGCGCCCGCAAAACACCCGCTCGAGCACGAACAGCAACGTCGCCGCGCCGCCGATGGGGATCGGCAGATAAGTGACGCCGACCGAGAGCGACGGAAAATCGGCGATGGCCTGGTACCACGTCGCCGCGCACAGGCGCAGGCCGTAGAGCACCATGAACAGCGCGAGCGCGGCGACCAGCACTTCGGCGAGCAGCTCCGCCGCGCGCTTCCATCGTCCCGACAGCATGCGCACGAACACGCTCACGCTCATGTGCGTGCCGGTGCGGTAGCAGGCCGCCGCGCCGAAGAAGGTCAGGACGATGGTGAGCAGCACCGCGGTGGGCTCGGGCCAGCTCGCCGCGCGGTTTAACACGTAGCGCGTATAGACGCCCCACGGAATAACCGCGGAAATGGCCACCAGCGCAGTTCCCGCCAGCAGCACGCAGGCCAGGTACAGGGCATCCATCGCCCTGCGCACGAACTGCGCCATCGCGGCGGCTTACTGGACGACCTGGATGCGCTTGATCATGTCGGCGTATTTCGGACCGTACTTGTCCCACACCGGCTTGACCGCATCCTGGAACGGCTTCTTGTCGGCGATTTCGGTGATGGTGATGCCGGCCGACTTCGCCTTGTCAAGAGCGGCTTGCTCGTATTTCACCCACAGCGCGCGTTCCTCGAACTGTGCCTCGCGCGCAAACTTCTTCACCAGTGCCTGATCCGCGGGCGAGAGCGCATCCCAGATCTTCTTCGACATGACCACGATCTCGGGCACGATCAGGTGCTCGTCCAGGGTGAAGAACTTCGCCACCTGGTAGTGGTTGTCGAAGACGAAGCTGGGCGGATTGTTCTCGGCGCCGTCGACCACCCCGGTCTGCAGCGCGCTGAATACCTGGTCGTAGCCCATCGCCACGCCATTGCCGCCGAGCGAATTCATCATGTCGACGAACATCGGGTTGCCCATGACGCGAAACTTCATGCCCTTCAGGTCGTCGATATTCTTGATCGCTTTCTTCGTGTCATAGAGGCTGCGCGCTCCGGCGTCCATCCAGCACAGTCCCACCAGCCCCGCCTTCGGGTTGTTGGTGACGTCGTCAAGGAGCTCCTGACCGATGGGTCCGTCGATCACTTTCTGCATGTGCGCGGTGTTGCGGAACAGGTAGGGAAGATTGAACACGTTGAGTTGGTCGACCACCGGGCCGAGGGCACCCACGCTGACCCGCGCGAAGGCCAGCGCGCCGACCTGTGCCTGCTCGATCGCTTCCTTCTCGCCGCCGAGCTGCATCGACGGATACATCTGGATAGACAGACGGCCGTTGGTCGCCGCTTCGAGTTTCTTGCCCATATTGACGATCGCGGCGACGGTCGGATAGCCGTCGGGGTGAACGTCGGATGCCTTGAGCACCATCTTCTCCTGCGCGAAGAGCGTGCCGGCAAGGACCACGCCGGCGGCGGCGACTGCCAGCCGGAGCACGTTGCGTCGGTCAACCATGGAAACCTCCTTAAGTTTTACAAGCCCGGGATTTGATTTCGGTCGGGGCTGCCCGCTCTCGTCGGGTCAGACCACCTGACAACCTTACGACTTGACCACATCGAAGGCCAAGTTAGCATCCTGCGGCGGCGTTGACAAGCGCCTCCGTCTTCGACGCTGCGCGCGGGAGTCGCCTTGGGCAGGCCCCTAGCCGCTGTTGCGCAAACCCGCCGCCAGGCCGTTGATGGTCAAGTGGATGCCATGGCGCGTGCGCTCGTCGCTGTGCCCGGCGCGGAAGCGGCGCAGCAATTCGACCTGCAGGTGATTGAGCGGGTCGAGGTAGGGGAAGCGGTTGCGGATACTGCGTGCCAGCGTGGGATTGTCGTCGAGCAACGAGTGCTGCCCCGACACCGCAAGGAGCGCGCGCACCGTCCGCTCGTGCTCGGCGGCGAGCCGGGGATAGATTGCCGCGCGTACCGCGGGGTCGGGCACCAGGTCGGCGTAGCGGGAAGCGATCGTCAGGTCGGTCTTGGCGAGCACCATGCTCATGTTCGACAGCATGCTGCGGAAGAAGGGCCAGCGCGCATGCATCGCGCGCAGGCTCTCTAGCCTCGCGGCCTGCGCCCCGGCATCGAGCCAGGTTTCGACCGCGGTTCCAAAGCCGTACCAGCCAGGCAGCGACAGCCGGCACTGACTCCAGCTGAACACCCAAGGAATCGCGCGCAGATCCTCGATCCTCTGCGACGGCTTGCGCGACGCCGGCCGGCTGCCGATGTTGAGCTCGGCGATCTCGGCGATCGGCGTGGCGGCACGGAAGAAGGGCACGAATTCCGGCGTGTCGTAGACGAGCAAGCGATAAGCCGCGAACGCGAGCGCCGCGAGTTCGTCCATCGTGGCGTGAAAGGCGGCGTCCGCGCTCTCGTCCCGGGCCGCGGGAAGCAGGCTCGCTTCCATGGTCGCGGCGACGAGCGTCTCCAGGTTGCGGCGCCCCAGTTCGGCGTCGGAATACTTGCTGGCGATGATCTCGCCCTGCTCCGTGACGCGAATCGCGCCATTGACGCTGCCCGCAGGCTGGGCCAGCACCGCCTCGTAGCTCGGTCCGCCGCCGCGGCCGACCGTTCCGCCCCGACCGTGAAACAGCCGCAGCTTGATATCGAAGGTGCGGAACATGTCCACCAGATCGCGTTCGGCGCGGTAGAGCGCCCAGTTGGCGGTGACGAAGCCGCCGTCCTTGTTGCTGTCGGAGTAGCCCAGCATCACCTCCTGCCAGCGGCCGCGCGAGGCAAGCCAGCGTTGATAGCAGGGCAAGCGGAACGCGGCGCCCATGACCGCCGCGCAACGCCTGAGGTCTGCGATGGTCTCGAACAGGGGCACGATGTTGACCATCAGCCGGCTTGGGCTGAGCAGGCCCACTTCCTTGAGCAGAATGGCGACCTCGAGCAGGTCGCTCACCGATTGGCATTTGGAAATGACGTAGTTCGGCAGCGCCGCCGGGCCTAAGCGATGGTGGATGTCGGCCGCCGCACGCAGGATCGCAAGCTCGGAATCAAGCGGGGGCGTGCGCGCGATGTGCGGCGTATCGAGCAGCCGCGGATTGGCCAGATCGGTTACCAACAGCTCCACCCGCTCGCGCTCGGCGAGTGCGGCATAGTCGCGGTGCACCCCGGCGCGGGCGAGCAACTCCGCCACCACCGCCTCGTGCACGTCGGAGTTTTGCCGCAGGTCGAGCGTGGCCAGATGGAAGCCGAAGACGTTGACCGCGCGCCGCAACTGCCGCAGGCGACCGTCGGCTAAGCGCTGCGAGCCGTGGGCGGCGAGCGAAGCGGCGATGGTGTCCAGGTCGGCGCCGAACTCCGCCACCGTGGTATACGCTGGCAACGCCGCGTGCGGGAGCCGTGGTGGCACGTAGCCGGCGAGCGCCACCGCGGTGGCGGCGAGCCGCGCATAGATGCCCGCGAGCGCCTGGCGATAGGGCTCGTCGGCGCGATGCGGGTTGCCGTCGTGCGCGCAGGCGGCGAGGGCCGTGAGCTGCGCGGTTGGCTGCACCAGCCGCGCCGAGAGCGACAACTCGGCCCCAAGCTGATGCACCTCCTCCAGGTGATGCGCGAGGGCAACGCTCGCCTGCGCGCGGCTCGCGTATTGCAGCGTTTCGGCCAGCACAAACGGATTGCCATCGCGATCGCCGCCAATCCACGAACCCATGACCAGAAACGCGGGCATGTGCATGGCGGCGCCGAACTCGCGCACATAGCGCTCCTCGACCTCGGCGTAGAGCCTGGGAATCTGGTCGAGAAAGGTATAGCGGTAGTAGGCAATGCCGTTGTCGACCTCGTCCTTCACCTGCAGACGCGCCAGGCGCAGCATCGCCGTCTGCCACAGCCCGAGCACCTGCCGATACAGGGCGCTCTGCATGGCCTCGAGTTCGTCGGGTATGAGTGCGCCGCGGTCGCGCCATTGCAACAGGCGCACGATCTCGCGTTCGCAATCGAGAATGCTCTTGCGCTGCACCTCGGTCGGATGCGCGGTGAGCACCGGGCTTATCAGCGCATCGGCAAAAAATGCACGCAACGTGTCGGCGTCGACACCGGCTTCGCGCAGCCGGTCGAAGGCGTGCGCGACGCTCCCCGATTGCGGTGGCGAACCGGCGCTGGCGTGAGCGCGGCGACGCCGGTTCTGGTGCACGTCCTCGGCGAGGTTGGCGAGCAGCGAGAAATAGCTGAAGGCGCGTACGACATCGAGCGTCTGGGCGATTGGCAAGTCGTTGAGCAGCAGGGCCAACTCGCCCTCGATGCCCGCGGCATCGAGGGCACCGGCGCGACGCAGGCGGATGGCACTCTGGCGGATCGCCTCGACCCGCGCGAACCCGTCCTCACCTGTCTGGGCACGCAGCACGTCGCCGAGCAGGCGGCCGAGCAGGCGCGTGTCTTCCTTGAGCGGTAGATCCTTGTCGGTGGGAGTGTCCATCGGTCGCGGGCGGCGCAACATCGGCCGCAACGATTGTAGCGAGTTTGCGCGCCGCAGGCCCTATCGATTATGCTCGTCCGCAAGCCGCGCGGCCGGCGACGAGCACTCGCCTCGTGACGACCGGCGCAAGGTCCAAGCGCGCGAGCCCATGACCGACACGACGCCATCTGCCGCCTGGCAAGCGCTCATCGACCACCGCCGCGCGCTTGCAGGCAGTTCGCTCGCTTCGCTCTTTGCCGCCGACCCCCAGCGCTTCGCCCACCTGTCGCTCACCTGGGACGACTGGCTGGCCGATTGGTCGAAGCAACGGCTGACGGCGGCGACGATGGCGTTGCTCGTCGCCTATGCCCGCGCGCGCAACCTGCCGGCGTGGATTGCGGCGCTGTTCGCCGGCGAGAAGATCAACCTGACCGAACAGCGCGCGGCGCTGCACACCGCGCTGCGACAACAGGGCGACACCCCGTTGCTGCAGGACGGCGTCGATGTCATCCCCGCGATCCGCGCCACCCAGGCGCGCATGCGCACCCTCGCCGCGCAGCTGCGCGGCGGCGTGCGGCTGGGCGCGACGGGCCGCCCGATCCGCGATGTCATCCATATCGGCATCGGCGGCTCCGATCTCGGGCCGCGCCTGGTCTGCAGCGCGCTGACCGGTCCGCGCGCCTCGCGCCGCCAGGGAATCGACGTGACCTTCATCTCCAACGTCGATCCCGAGCACTTGTCGCGCGCGCTCGTCGGCCTCGATCCCGCGACCACGTTGTTCATCGTCACCTCCAAGACGTTTGCGACTGCCGAGACGCTGCGCAACGCGACCTCGGCGCGGGAGTGGCTCGCGGCAAAGCTCGGCGGCGGGACGGCACTTGCCGCGCACTTCATCGCTGTCACCGCCAATGCCGCCGCAGCGCGCAGTTTCGGCGTAGCCGGCGCCGACGTGCTGCCGCTGTGGGACTGGGTCGGTGGCCGCTTCTCGCTCTGGTCGGCCGCCGGCTTCGCCATCGCCGTTCGTTGCGGCTGGGACCGCTTTGCCGAACTGCTCGCCGGCGCGGCGACAATGGACACGCACTTTCGCGACGCTCCCCTGCCGCGCAATTTGCCGGTGCTGCTGGCGCTGGTCGATTTCTGGAATGCGCAGGCTCCGGGCGCAAGCCAGCGCATCGTCGTGCCCTACGCGCACGCGTTGTCACGGCTGCCTTCCTACCTGCAGCAGCTCTTGCTCGAAAGCAACGGCAAGTCAGTAACGCGCGACGGCGCGCCGGTCGACCAGTCGACCGCGCCGGGGCTGTGGGGCGAGCCGGGCACCGACAGCCAGCACGCGTTCTTTCAGTGGCTGCACCAGGGCACGCACACGGTCCCGGTCGAGTTCGTGGTGCCGCTTCGCGCCGCGCATCCGCTCGCCGACCAGCAGGCAATGCTCGTTGCCAACGCGCTGGCGCAGGCGCAAGCGCTCTATGCCGGCAAGCCGCTCGCGGCGGTGCGCGCGGAGCTCGCCGCCGCCGGCATGGATCCCGCCGCCATCGACCTCCAGGCTCCGCATCGCGTCTGTCCCGGCAACCGGCCGTCGACGATGCTGCTGCTGCCGGAGCTAAACGCCCGACGCCTTGGCCAGCTGTTGGCGCTGTACGAGCACCGGACGTTCGTCGAGGGCGTGCTCGCCGGCATCAACTCCTTCGACCAGTGGGGTGTCGAGCTGGGCAAGGGGCTCGCCGGCCCACTGTATGCGGCGCTGCGCGACGGCACGGAACCGGGGAGCGCCGACCAATCGACGCTCGGTCTGCTCGCGCATGCGCGCGCGCAGTCGCGCCGCGCATGAACCCGCGGCGCTAGTTTCTAAGGCGCGGCTGCGGCCTTCAGGGCCTGCGCGAGCTGGCACACCGCCGAGGCGTAGAGGCGACTGCGGTTGTAGCGCGTGAGCACGTACCAGTTGTTGAAGACGAGCCAGTAACTGGGCGCGTCACGCTCCTCCAGCATGAGCATTCCGACCGCATCGGGGGCAAGGTCGCCGGGTATCGCAAATCCGGTGACACCGTCGCGCACCCAGTCGGCAAGCGCGCGTCGTTCGGCGATGCCCTCGTCAAAGCGGCGCAGGACGTCCGCCTCGGTGTCGTCGGCGTCGATGCGCGCCGGCTCCATGATCGGCTGACCACGCGCCCAGCCGTGGCGGGACAGGTAATTCGCTACGCTGCCGATGGCATCGTCGGCGTCGGTTGCGAGGTCAACGTCCCCATCGCCGTCGAAATCGAGCCCGTAGGCGCGGATGCTGCCGGGCATGAATTGCGCCGGTCCGATCGCCCCGGCGTAGGAGCCTTTGGGCGCAAGCGGCGAGATACCCTGCTCGCGCGTCCAGAGCAGAAATTCCTTGAGCTCGCCGCGAAAGAATTCGGCCCGCCGCGGATAGTCGAAGGCGAGCGTCGTCAGCGAATCGAACACCCGGTAGCGGCCCAGGTTGCGGCCGTAATAGGTCTCGACGCCGAGAATGGCGACGATAATTTCCTGCGGCACACCGAATTCGTCTTCGGCCCGCGAGAGCGCCGCGGCGTGCTCGCGCCAGTAGTCGATTCCAGCGTCGATGCGCGCCGGGTCGAGAAACCGCGGCGCGTACTCGTACCACTGCGGTGGCGAGAGCACCGGCCGTGATATCGCGGCGATGACCTTGGGCTGATAGCGTGCCTGCGCGAACAGCCGCCGCAGCGCGCCTGCATCGAAGCCTTGCAGGGCGGCGAGCTCGGCGATGAATGCGCGTACCTCGGGGCGCTCCGCATAATTGGCCTCGGTCGCGGCCGGCGCGGCGCTCGCGGCCCCGGCCACGGCGAAGAGCAACGCCAGCCAGGCGCCAGGCACGCGCCCTCGATCGCTGCTTTCGCTCATGCTCTGCAGATTCCTGTGGTGGGCGCGAATGGTATCATCCGGCCGCCTTGGCGTCGGGCGATCGCGCTGTCGCAACTCTGCGGCGCCGAGATGGTTCGTACACGGAGCGCGCCCGCCCTGTTCGCCCTCGGCAAAATCGCATGCTCTATTCGCTCTTCCGCCCGTTGCTCTTCGGGCTCGATCCGGAGACCGCGCACGACGCCGCGTTGGCCGCCCTCGATGCCGCGGAGTCGCTCGGCCTTGCGCAGCGCATGGCCCCGCGCCTGCCGCGCGCGCCGGTCGAGGCGATGGGGCTGACCTTCCCCAACCGCGTCGGGCTCGCCGCAGGGCTGGACAAGAATGCGCGCCACATCGATGGTCTTGCCAGCTTCGGTTTCGGTTTCATCGAATGCGGCACGGTGACGCCGCGGCCTCAGCCGGGCAATGCGCGGCCACGCCTGTTCCGTCTGCCCGAGGCCGACGCACTTATCAACCGCCTTGGCTTCAACAACGACGGCGTCGAGCGCTTTCTCGCCAACGTCGCGCGCGCCCGCTTCGGACCGAAGAGCGGCGGCATACTCGGCCTTAACATCGGCAAGAACTTCGACACGCCCAATGCGCGAGCGCTCGACGACTACCTGATCTGCCTGCGCGCGGTGTACTCCCACGCGAGCTACGTCAGCGTCAACATCTCCTCGCCCAACACCGCCGGCTTGCGTGACCTGCAGGAAGATGCCGCGCTCACCGCGCTCCTCGCCGCACTCAAGGCAGAACAGGCCGAGCTCGCCCAGCGCCACGGCAAGTACACGCCACTGGCGGTCAAGCTTGCGCCGGACCTCTCGCCCGAGGCCATCCGCCAGATTGCACGCATCCTGATCGCACAACGTTGCGACGGCGTCATTGCCACCAACACCACCGTCGACCGCAGCGCGGTGGAGGGCCACGCGCACGCCGGACAGGCGGGCGGATTGTCCGGCCGGCCGCTCAAGGATAAGGCGACTGCGGTCATCCGCGCGCTCGCTGCGGAGCTCGGCGGCGCGCTCCCCATCATCGGCGTCGGCGGCATCATGTCCGGCGCCGACGCGCGGGAGAAGATCGCCGCCGGGGCGACGCTCGTGCAGATTTACACCGGGCTCATCTACAAGGGACCGGAACTGGTGGCCGAGATTGCCACCGCGCTCGCCAGGCCCTAGGCAGGCGCGGGCCGTGACGACGGCCGCATGTGCACGAGCATCTTGCCGTCGGCGTCGGCGACGAGCTCACCGTGCTGGTTGTGGCATTCCCCGATGACCACGACCACGCCGGCATGCTGCTGCGGCTTGGGGTGCTTTTCGGTGACTGTCCACACGGTCGTGAGCGTATCGCCCGCGCGCACCGGCGCCTTGAACCGCGCCGCGTGCTCGAGGTAGGCCATTGCCGTGCCGTGGAAATGCATGCCGACCGGCGCACCCATGATCGCGCTGGTGAGCACGCCGTGCAGAACGCGGCCGCCGAAGCGCGAACTGCGGGCGTATTCCTCGTCGACGTGATGGGGATTGAAGTCGCCGATGAGGCCCGCACCGAGCACCAGATGGGTCTCGGTGATCGTCAGCCGGCTGCTGAAGCGATCACCCTCCACGACCTCCTCGAACCATTTGCCGGCGACGTGCATCGACCGGGGGCGTCCATTGCTACGTGGTGTGTTCGCCGAATTTCTCTTCGAGCGACGCCATCATGCTGACAAAAGCGCGATCGATGAGCGGCTCGGCTTCCACCAGTCGGGCGCGATCGTTGCGAAAGCGATCGGCGAGCTCGTCGGCGGTGAGTGACACCGCCTTCTGGCCCTGGCGGTTGGTGAACAGGTAGGTTCCGCGCAGGGGGCTGACCCACGCCAGTTTCGCGAACGCGAGCTGGCCGTCGTCGCCCTCGAATTCGATCCACATGCCGCGCTCCAGGGTCGCCGCCAGTTCAGCGAAATGATCCTGGAGCACCTCGACGGTGGGCTCGAGCGGCGGCGGCGGCGGTGCCGGCGCCATCGCATCGGCGAGCGCGAGCGCCTTGACCGCGGCCTCGACGTCGCCTTTGGCGCGCGCCTCT